>OLHG01002445.1_pt1 | contig 9863 bp, 10 predicted proteins | sample 1605971 | NCBI WGS metagenome assembly OLHG01 (sample SAMN03283289) | human gut metagenome | biome: human-associated habitat; material: feces | host: Homo sapiens | place: Peru | collected 2012 | reverse complement strand
GGACGGAGAGCTGTATCTTCTTGCTGTTTCTGCGCAGGACTCTTCGGCAGCAGCGCTTGTCTGCCCGGTCTATGAGAGCCAGGAAGCTGCAGAAGCGGATCAGGGTGCCTGGCTGGATGAAGGCAACAGCACGGATCTGACGGACCCCAACACGGTCATTCACGGAAGCCTTGGGGAGGGAAGCACGTTTGCAGGGCTTCAGGATTACGGGGATTCCGAGTTCTTTTCTTCTCATCCGTATCTGTACCTGTTCAGCAGAGATTCCATTTCGGAATACCAGATTTTTGCGGCTTATCCGAAAGCACATGAAGATATTCTGGTGAGCGTTAACGGCTTCGATCGCGATGAATACAATCAGTACATCAATGACATTTACGGACAGAGAAACATGCAGGCGGTGCTGGATCCGGACCTGGAGCAGCAGGCATTGAACACGTGGAGCATTCTGACCCTGCAGGCGGAAGGCTCAGATGGGAATGACTATCTGGTTCAGGCGGTTCCGACGGGAGTGGTACAGCAGTAAAAAGGCTCTTGCGCTTTTGAGGAATCTGTGTAGAATGTTATGATGCTATGAACAATATTATCACAGATACTTTCTGCACCATTCCGCTATGTCCCATAACTCGTTATATCGTTGATTTTACAATGTTTTTGCGATTTTCAATTTCCCATAATATGTTAACAGATTCCATTTCGTACTCAAAAATGGTGCAAAATGGTGCAGAAAATGGTGCAAAGATTAAGTGGAGGAAACCTAGTTTAGCCTTTGTATTATTCCAATTAAGTATGATTTAAGTTTAATACAAATACATGTCATGCGAGGTATATTTGTATAAAATCTAAATTTTGAAGTAAAAAAACGGGTAGCGCATTTCTGCGTTACCCTAATTTTAACTTGTCTGTCATTTGCCGGAGAAAATTGACTTTCAATCTCGCACTTCCCAAGTGTACATTTCTGGTTCGACAACAGTGTGTACAAAACTATTTGCCCCGCCAGATTTTTCGTAGGAATTAATTAGCCCTTGGAGGGCTTCTAATTCCATGTTTGTTATATATCCTTGCTTGTGATAATATCCGTAGCTCTGGCGGATTCTGTCCTTTAATTCCCCACGCCGCACCTCATCATCTTGAGAGATTTTCCTGTCCAACTTTTCTACCAAAATATCAAGTTTCCCATCAATGGCGTGTATTTTCTCGTCCAAAAGCAAGTCAGATTTCTCAGACTCTGCCTTCAGCTTCGCATATTCTTCTTCCACTTTATCAATACGGTTAATTTTGTCTAACTGCATATTGATGCTGTGAATTGACTTAAGTACCGGAATAATATTATCCTTCCAAACTTTCTTGAGCAGCATCCCCAACACTATGATTACAATTACCCAAAACACCATATTCGGCAGGTGAAAACCAAGCTTATCCTCCAGTATATTAATTAGTTCATTAATCAGATTTATCATTTGTAATATCTCCTTCACCCATTTTTAACAATGTATGAAGAAGAACACCAACCAATGATAGATTGCGTCTGGATTTTGTACCACAAGCTATCTTGAAGTACATTGACAGCATCTCCACGTCTAAGACTTCCTACTACTTTGCAGGACGGATCAACTGTACATGGAAGATTGCGGATGTTCAACTGAGAAGTCGTAACAACCCATGCTGATGAATTCCCTTCATACGATATATCCATATCAACATTCCCTTTAATTCCATCCACATTTCCTTTTGATCCCCACTGCCAAATAACTTCTCCGACATTTGGCTTCAGAGATTCTTTATATTCTCCGCTGTAAGCATATCTGGCAATCCAGAACTTACTTACGTGAAGATCTGCCGGACGATACACATTCTTATACCAATCGAGGTTTGAATATACACCAACATCATAACCGCCCGCTTTACAAGCATCTATATATGCGTTAGCAATTTCCGTAACTCGTCCCGTGCTTCTCAACGCCGGATATTCAAGGTCTAACCAGATTGTAATCTTACGGCCTTTTAGCCCGTCCATCATGGTATTAGCTGCTACAACAGCTTGTGCTTCATTGGTAGCATAGAGATAATGATATACCCCTTTAATTTCCACCCCATTTGCCGTTGCTCCATCGTAATTTGTCTCAAAGGTATGATCCATATTTCCGCTCTTTTCGATGCCACGTAGAATTGCAAACTGGATGCCGGAATTACGAACCTTTGACCAGTCGATTGCACCTTGATATGCACTCACATCAATTCCTTGAGAAGTAGAAGAGGAGGTGTCTTGCTTTCCTACATAGTCAGCACACACGTATTGATTGCCGCCGATCTTATACCAATGGCTATTTTCCTCGACAGCCACAAGATCCCCACGCTTCAGTGTTCCAATTACTTTAGCGCTCGTGTGAGGGTATTCTCGCACGTTTAGAGCCGAGGCTGTAACCTTGCCGTACCACAAAACAGTAGGGGCTGCAACAGGCACTGACGGCGTTGTAACAGGTATTTCGGCTTGTTCTGGATACCGAAGAACATAGTCCCACGGGTAATTCCTGTACGAACGAATAAGGATTTCCCGTCCTGTCTGATCGCCTGTTTTGCCGCCTCTAACAGTTCCTCGTTCATTAATAGAGGATTCAACTTCTTTCCCATTTCCGCAATATGTTGCTACATGATGCTTAGTATTAAGAAGAATGTCCCCACGTTTTAATCCGGCACCGGTTGCTCGTTGAACTTGCGCAGTCACATCAACAAATCCACATCGAAGTGCTGCACTGCGCAGATTACCTGTATATGTAGCACCCTTTGATTTAAGCGGAACACCAAATGTTTGCCAAGCCGCGATAACAAGAGAAGAACAGTCGTAGTCCGGCCCCCATCTATTTACTTGATCGTAGCCGTGGGAAGGATCGGCAGCTACTGCTTCAAGCCATGAAACAACAGATTCAACCACTCCCATAGCATCACTCTTTCTTGCCTTTATTTATACCAAAGACAGCGGCCTCAATAAGCTTATCTATCTGGTCATCGGAAATATCAATTCCATGTTTCTCGCAATATGCCTTTACAGAAGCAATAACTTGTTCTTTCTTAATTGCACCTTGTCCGCTTTGCCCTTTAAATTCCTGTTCCAGAGCCTGTACAGCGGCGGTAACTACACTAAGCAGAAGCTTGTATTGATGCTCATTCACAAGACTCTTAAGCCACTGAACAAGAAGCGGAATAACATACTTACTTGCAATCATAAATACTGCAAATATAACAATACGAACAATGTCAAAAACAATATCACTCATAATAAATCCTTTCATCCTACAACATCATCAGAATTTAAATTCTTCTGAGTTGCCTCAAAGCGTTCCTGTGCCAATTCGTGCTTTTTCTCTGAATAAGTTTCAAAGTAACTTTTAGAAAAATAACCAAGAGATACACCAAGAATTGTGATACATACTTGTTTACTTAAGTCAGATAATAAATCTGTCGTACCATATGCGAATAATGCATAAATTCCCATAAGATAAGATATGCTAATCCAGATAATCGCGACCAAAGTAATTGTCGTCACAAATGTCTTGGTGTATTGTTGGAACGTCTTCTTTTTCTTTTTTGATAAAATACTTTTAACGTTCATTTTGCTCCAATAAAATAAGACAGCGGTGCTTGTTTATACACCACTGTCTCCATGTTTATTTATTTGTCATTTACTTTATTAAGTTGTCTCTTCAGAAACAGGCTCAGTGTCAGAAATTCCGAACTTTGCTTTCAATACCTTAATCATATTTTCTCCAGAAGCAATAGACTCTTGATATCCGGACTTTCCTTCCTCATCCAAAGAATCAATGCTAAAGGTGATTGCTTCTACGGTTGTCTTGTCTGTAGCACGATCAATGGTACCGAATAATTCATTTCTGATCGACTTCATTGCTACAATATACATCTGCATTGCAATATAAATATGAATGACTTCAATCGGAGCATACTGATAACAAACCTTGTTAATCTCAAACGGGATAGAAATGCCATCTGTGCCATATAAAGAAGAAGCAAGATTGAAAGCTGCGATAGCATCATTGATGAAATCCTGATTAATACTAAATTTGATTTCAGAGCCATCAATCAAAGTAGCGGTGGTTCCTTCTGCAAGTGAAGCAGCATATGCAGCATCAATATCTTGATCCTTAATTGCTTTCACTTCGTCCAAAGTCTTCTCTGGTACCGGAATTAACTCAAAGTGAGCCGTATATGTTTCATCAACAGACTGCGCATTTATAATCGGTACAAACTTTGTTTCAGTGGAAACTTCGTCACCTGCACTGTTTGTCCAGTTCACAAGTTGATAACCATAATTCGGATATGCAGAGCAACCCTTAACTATAATCTTATCCGCATTATTCTGAATCTTTTCTGATTCAAGAGTTACTACACCATTTTCATCAGCGGATACATAATTGATCATAATGTAGGTAGGAGCAACATATACATCGGTTGGATCAGCCGTGAGAATTACATAATTGGGTTCCTTACGGAATATATATTTATAAGCGGAATAATCACCTTGCACAATTCCATTGTGTTCATTAACAATCTCAAAGCCAAGAGCCAATTCCTCATCGGTAGGGATCACAACAGAATTAATTGTTACGTGATTATTTGAAGTGGAAAGATCAACACGCATTGTGTCGGTCGTTCCAACGAATCTAATAAGATCCATAAATTTTCTCCTTTATGATTAATTGCGCACTTGGCGCATAGTTTTCGTTTGAGATGATGATTTGCGTGAAATAATGGATTAAATAGTAATATCACAGTATATGTTGGTGACGATGGGAAAATTCATTTTAAGAACGGATCAGGTGCAGATACAGTATTAAATTTTAAAAGTTACCAAGAAGGTTATAAAGATGGTTACACAAATGGGTTAGAAAACGGAGATAAAATACATACCGTTAAGTGTGATGTTTTACATGACTATGCTAATGATAGAAATGGACTTGTTGTTTATGTAGATGGGAAAGGAATACATAGTGAATATGGGCCGTGGCAAGCAAGATCATATACATTCAAAGTATAAATTATCAATTTTATTTATCGGAATTCCCATATACCTCCGCCTCCGTGTCCGGCCACACTTCCTCCTTCGTTACGTCCAATTCTAGTATCTGTTGCTTGTAGGAGATATAAATAATAAAATCCTCTATTACCGCCATCTCCAGTTATTCCACCAGCAGACCATATCATATTCCCTCCATATGTATTTCCAGATGTAGAACCGGGATTGTCTCCCCGCAAAATAAGATAAAACTTTCCTATGGTTGCTGCGCTATATGAATTTCCATCTGCTACTTTTACAAGTTTATTAAATATTTTATCTGGAGTGCTATTTTGAATTCCATCCGCATATCCTTCAGAATATGACTTAAAATTTAGTGCTGTATCAGCACCCGAACCATTCTTGAAGTGAAGTTTACCATCGCCACCGACATAAATTCCTATATTACTATTTAACGTATTAACCGCCGCCGCAGATGCTGCAATATTGGATGCATTGGAGTTCACAGAATCTGTAATTCCTTGAATATTCCCAAGACTTGTCTCTGCCGTAGCACCGTTGTCGAACTCCACATCAGAAGCCTTAGTCCAAAAAGAAAGACGCTGCCACAGCTTCGTGGGTGCGTCCTTTAATCTACGATATTTATTACCTGTAGAAATTGTTTCATTAATAGCCATAATTATTCTCCTTATAATGTGGAGATCCACACATCTCCATCCTTTAATTCCCTTGTTTTATTTTGATCTTTAAATTGAGTTGGTTCTTCTTCTGTATATAAATTTTGGTCTGGGTGTTTGTCCATTCCTTGTGTTTTTACAAAACTTTGTGTGGAATATATTCTGTTTTCGATCATGTTAAAGTAGTCAGCAAACCATCCGAATAAGTTCGATGTGTCAATCACTTTATAAGCTTCTGCATAATTTCCGGCTTGTATATACTGTTCATACTGATCGTAAACTTCCTTCTGAGTAATATTTACATCAGAATGATAATGTAGTTCATCTATCTTTTCTGGGAACTGAGAAGTTGTTTCAACCATATATAACCTCTCATTTCCCGATCCAGACATCTTGCTCTTGACAGTCCGGTTCTGTTGCATCGAAATGAACAGATTGAAGTACATTCTTCGCATATAACTGTGTATTGTAAATTTCCTGTTCCCATGTATTGAAAGTTTCAGCATCTACCATGTATGGTTTGATCTTATCCTTTACGGCGTTGATTAGGTTTGCCGCTGCAATCTTATCCGCCGTAACACTGGATATTCTTGCCTGATTAATCTGTGCAATTAACTTGTCAATCGTAGTAGTTACCTGCTTCCCGTCAAGAGTATATGTAACACTTGCATCGTCAATATTTTTAAATCCATGCAGAGTGATATTCTCTGATGGAAAATTACTATATTCTGTTTCGTAGATCATTTAATTTTCCTCTAAATCCTCACGCCGCATCTTCGTAATACCGAACGAGGGTGATCTGTGATGTGAATCCCGCAAAATCGTGGGAAATGCTTTTGATAATATATTCATGCTCCTCTGCATCATTGAATGGTTTGTAACTGACCTTCTTGTTTACATCCAAGAACGGCATGAGGGCAGTAGTGATCTGTATATTATCCGTAAGTCTGCAATTTTTATAGTTCTCGATCTTTGCTCGATATGCGGCATCATCGTCCGAAGTGATCTTGTCATAATCGCCACCAGTTTTAACATCCAAAATTTCACCAAGCTTCTGAATGGTAAATGGAGACTCCGAAGCGGTTTCAAAATCAACTCGAACAACATTATATTTTTTCTGAAAATATTCCTTACTATATAGTTTGCAAACAGTACCATCTGAGAATGTATAGTCCTTAGTTTGAGTAGAACCATCTGTCAGTACATTCAGTGCATGAACCTGCCACATCCCAAGATGGAAGAAACGAACTTCATCCTGCTTTGTTTCTGAATTTCTCTTTTTAGAAACCTTGAAGACATGAGTTCCGACCTCGGCAAGCTCCTCGGCCCCAATTGGCAAATATGTACTTTCATTGTAAATTGTTACATTACCAAATCCATTCAAATTGATAGCCGGAGAGGCAGCGCTGTTCACTTGTGGAATTTTTAGCGCCACAATATCACCGTTATAATAGGTGTCTTCATAACCTTCTATGTGACAGGAATATACATTGTCGCTATATGTTACTTCAGTACCATAAAAGTCTGGCTCAAATGTCTGTCCCCAAACCTCGCATACATTGCGAACAGTATTTAAATTAACCGTTGTACTTTCATTGATTAATACTCTCTGTATGAAGCTGTTCTCTATGAAATTCGCATCGTTCTTGAAAGTTGATAAGATTTGGCATATGAAGGTATTGTGTTCTGGTTCAAAAAACATCTCAAAATAACCGGCATACAGATCACGAAATGTAGTAAGTATATTGAGTACCGAAGTTCCGGCTGAGAATTCTTGATCATATGGAACAGTGTTCCATAGTCCTTCTTGGTCTTTTCGGTATTGCTCCCAATCATCATAGTAATTTGCAAATGCTCTTGGAGCGCCGATATCTCCAACAATATAATTATCTCCGACAAATGGAGCATATTGCTTCAATACTTCTAAAATTACATTTCGAATAATACTGGGAGTTTTCAATTCCGGCACATGATCTGATTCAAGATAGGAATCGAAGTATACATTCTTCGTCACAACAGCTTCTTTACGAGTCGTTTCTATTCGGAGGATGTTGATATGGCCCGCTTGTATTCGACCGGCTTCAAGCCCCTCTGTGGTTCGATAACTCAGAATTGTTTGCGTCCCAAGTCCATTAATATTAACAGTAGGAGATTCCCCGTTTGTATTTGTCGCATAGAAACCGATCAGTTCACCTTCATTGGTGGCATCGTATTCATCATAGCCATCAATCGTAAGTGTATATGCGTTGCCGGTTGCCTGTCCGCCATAATAATCATAGTCACCGGGCTTTGCCGGGAAGGTCATCGTGAGATAACCAAGCGCACCGTTCTTTGTCCCGTCCAACTTTGTCATAAAGTCGGAAAGATTTACCGTAAGTTGGTTATTGGTCGCATCATAATTGACTGAAGTATTTGTATATGTAAAATAGCCCATCGAATACCAGACATAAGTTCTCTGGACGGCATTATATAAGCCGATCTTCATATGGACATCTTTATCTAACCAGACAAGATTATCCTCTGTCAGCATGATGTTCTGCGTTCGTGTGGGCTGAATTACAACGCTTCCAGTACGTCTTACGTCAGAATCTGCGGAGATAGATATATTGCCACTCACAAGCCCTTCTATAGAGCCTAAAATCTGCCCATGTAAATCCAACACTTCTAATATAATACAGGGAGCCTGTGGAGCTGCCGATTGTCTAAGGACAAGCAGAAGATCATCTTGTGTTACATAATCCATAATTGTCCTCCATTATCTGTAGTTCCACCATTGTTCATCAATATCAGAAAGCCCAAGATAATACATATCTTCCTCGGAATTAACATCCCCAATTTCCACCCATTGGAAAGAGATGTTCCGGTTATTATAGGCCGTATCAGCTTGGTCAGTAGGATTCGGCGTAACCTGCACGAGCCACATGCGACCATCTGGCAACTTCAGAATCTTAGGTTCTCCGTTACAGATAAAGTCCATAACTTCCTTCTGGTACATAATGCGCTCATAATCATGTTCCGGCTCAAACATTTCTGTTGAACACTGTCCATCGTTATCTGTAAGTTTCATAAAACAACCTTTGCATTCACCAGTATCATAATTTGCCTGTGAATTACGCACGAAGATAGGATAACGTTGATTCAGCAACTCCACATTCTGAGAGGGAATATTTCTTGTTGTGTCACAAAATCCATCTGTGATATTTGTTCCATACACTGTGTCTTTACTGATAAGAAACATGTGTGTAAATTCAGACTTGACCGTGGTAGTGGAATAGTTATGCTCCAAACCGTTATAGATCGGAACAACCGCATATTGCATTTCACCGTTCGCTCTTACGGAATAATCATTGAACGTTACATCAAAATCCTCCCGAGTATGAATTTCTCGCACAAAAATTGTTTGCCACTGGAAGGTATCTGGCTTTCGGCGTTTTAACAGAATATGAGAGCAGTCTTTGACTGCTGTGTCAATATTACCTGCATATGTGTTACCATTGAAATGAGCATAGAGAACTGTATTCCAATCCCAGTCTTCCGGCAGCGTCATGTCATAACTAACCACAGGATCATTACTCATATAGAGATCATCAAAATAAGCATTCTGAATCTCTACATAATTAAGGTGATCTATTTTGGTAGGAGTAAGCTCACAGGCTAAACTTCCACCAAGTGTATTTGCTCCGCAAAAAAACATAGCTTACTCCTTTCAATTTTTAGATAACCAAATATCATTATTAAGGCCGCCTGTCGGCTCGGTATCATTAATAGTTTCAGTTAATGTATCATAAAGACTATGTACGGTCGGATTATCTTCAGTATCAATCCACTTATCATAATCCTCGGCAGTAGTCGGGACGTTAATTCCCCACCAGTAATCACCTGTTGATTCTGAACTATCCGTCAGCACTTTTAAGGCATATACATCACCTTTTCTGTGAATACCAACCACAATCTTATCTTCATAATTAATAACTTCTGCGCTGGAATACAGGATATAGTTGTCCAAACCATTTGTAGCTTTTAATTTGAATCTTGTTTTGCCATCTGCATATATTCTGGCAGATAATGTAATGTCGTTTATCCCATTGGTAATACGGAACAATTCACCATACTCCATATATTGCATCTTCAAAATGATTGTGAAATCATCCAGAATTTCC
>OLHG01002444.1_pt1 | contig 9867 bp, 7 predicted proteins | sample 1605971 | NCBI WGS metagenome assembly OLHG01 (sample SAMN03283289) | human gut metagenome | biome: human-associated habitat; material: feces | host: Homo sapiens | place: Peru | collected 2012 | reverse complement strand
ATGGTGAACCTCCGTTGTTTCTTTCTCCGCCCAAATAGGGCAGCCCCTGCCCTCTGTGCCTTCCGAGGGTGGCCCCGTGGGGACCGGGTGTGGTTTAGAATGTCAGGCCGGACCCGGTTGCATGGTAAAATCTTCCCGTTCGCGTAGGGGACGATGCCCTCATCGTCCCGAAGGTTCGACAACCGGGCAGTACATTTGCTCCTACCGGTCTCGCCCGTAAGGTCTCGGGGCGATGTGGGCATCGCCCCCTACGCGGGGGGCAACCCTTTCCCTTTCATGGAACCCCGTCCTTCACGTCGGGGGACTCCTCCACACCTTTTTCTTTCTCCATAATACTACATCTTCCATCTGAAAAAAAGCTGAAATTTTTGGTTCTTTTCAGAATTCACAAATCGTTCTTAATTTTTTTAAGGCTATTTTCAGAATGACCTGCTAGGATATGGGCATGAAAAGAAAAAAGCCTGCCACATAGGCAGAAGGAGTGTTATACCATGAGTGAATACTATGATGATTCCATTTATGAAGCCGTAGGCACCGGCGAGGCTGCTCAGGAAGAGACCCACCAGGATATTCCGGCGGATATGCCCCCTGTTGACCAGCCCAAGAAGCCCCACAAGAAAAACGGCGGCAAGAAGGGCGTGGCACTGGCCCTGGTCTGTGCCCTGCTGGGGGGCGGCATGGGTGTCGGCGGCGGCTTCCTGGGCGCGTCTTTGGCCCGGGGGGACCTGCCCCAGACCGTTGTCTCCGGAGACGGCGTGTCCACCGTCATGCAGGGGGTCCGGGAAACCAGTGTGCTGCAGATCCAGCAGATCGACTCCTCCAAGGAGCTTACCGCCGCTGAGGTCTACGCCGCCAACGTCAACTCCACCGTTGGTATTGTGACCTCTGCCGTAACCACCAACTTCTGGGGCCAGCAGACCCAGTCCGCGGCGGCCGGTTCCGGCTTCATCTTCACCGATGACGGCTATATCATCACCAATTACCACGTCATTGAAGGCGCCAATACGGTGACCGTCTCCACCTACGACGGCACCCAGTATGATGCCAAGATCATCGGCTACGACGAGAGCAACGATGTGGCCGTGCTGAAGGTGGAGGCCGAGGGCCTGACCCCGGTGGTCATCGGCTCCTCCAGCAAGCTGAATGTAGGCGACAATGTGGTGGCCATCGGCAACCCTCTGGGCGAGCTGACCTTCTCCCTGACGGCCGGTGCCGTCAGCGCCCTGAACCGGGATGTGACCATGTCCTCCGGCAGCACCCAGGAGCTGATCCAGACCGACTGCGCCATCAATTCCGGCAACTCCGGCGGCGCTCTGTTCAACATGTACGGTGAAGTGGTGGGCATCACCAACGCCAAGTATTCCGGCTCCTCCGGCTCCGGCGCCTCCATCGACAACATCGGCTTCGCCATCCCCATGGACGATGTGTACAATATCATCACCAGCATCATCGAGAAGGGCTATATCGAGAAGCCCTATATCGGCGTCAGTGTCATCAGCGTCAGCGACGAGACCCAGAAGTACGGCCTGCCCCAGGGCGCTGCCGTCCAGAGCCTGACCGATGACGGCCCCGCCAAGGCCGCCGGACTCCAGGTCAACGACATCATCACGAAGGTCAATGACACCGAGATCACCAGCAGCAACGACCTGGTGAAGACCATCGGCGCTTGCAAGCCCGGAGACCGGATCACCCTCACCGTCTACCGCCAGGGCCAGACCATGGAGATCAGCCTGGAGGTGGCCCAGAAGATCCAGTCCGCCACTGCCGCCGCCGCTTCCGAAAGCAGCAGCCAGTCCCAGCAGAACCAGAGCCGTGGCTACAGCGGCCAACTGCCCGGCTTCTTCGGCTTCGGCGGATTCTAAAAAAGTGGAAAGCCCCCTGCCCGGCACCTTCACGGTGCCGGGCAGGGGGTGTTTTTTTGGCCTCGATATGGTGGCGCATTCGGCAGGAACCCCACCGGGGAGGGATCCTCTACCGTTCCTGTAAGGATACTTCCGTCGGCATCCTTAACAGCTCCTTCACCGATGCTTTTTCAGCAGTTCCACAAATGCGTTTACCTGCGGCAGCGCCAAAGCTTCCTTTTGGCACATCAGGTAGGTTTTTCGGACGAAGGGTTCTCCGTTTTCAAAGATACACGGGCGGACACAGCCGTCAAATCCGTTCAACGCGATTTCCGGCACGATTCCCCAGCCCAGACCCCGCTTCACCATCTCCACGCAGGCGGTGATGGAATCCACGCAGAAGCCCGCGTTCTGACCAGCCAGCCCATTTTCGTTCATCCACCGCAGGGTCATGGCTTCCAGTGCGGGGTCCGTTTTCCGGCTGATATAGAGATATTCATTCAGGGGTTTCTTCTCAAATTCTCTGGCGCAGATGACGCAGAGATTCTCTTGGCTCAGCAGGAATTGCATCGCGTCCCAGGGATACTCGCCGCGGATCACCGCCACATCCAGACTACCCTCCAGCATTTGGCGGTAAAGGTGGCGGCTTTGATCGGTGGTGATCTGGAGCTTTACATGGGGGTAGGCTCTGTGATAGTCCGCCATGGCGTCCGGAAGACGGTAAAGGGCGTAGTTTATGGAAATCCCCGCCTTCAGGGTCCCGCAAATCACGCCTTGCAGGGCATCCAGATTTTTGCGCATCTGCTCCATTTCCCGAGCCGCCGCCCGGCTGTGGGCCAGAACCGCCTCCCCGGAGGGGGTAAACCGGATACCCTGATGGGACCGCAGCAGCAGCTCCACCCCCAACTCCCGTTCTATGGCGCGGATTCGCTTGGACAGGGCCGACTGGGTGATGTACAGCTTGTCCGCAGCTTTTGTAATGTTTCTGCTGTCCGCCAGCGCCTGAAGCAGCTCGAAATCTTTTTCGTCCATACATATCGTCCTTTCCGGTATTTTCCATTCCGTGCATTCATAATACAATAGATTGCTCCCATTGTGAAGCCCCTGCTCCATGAAGAATTTTCCTGAGGGTTGATTCCAACTTGGACTAAAAATGCGCGCTGCACAAATTGAACATTCCTAATTTGTGCGGGATGTCCGAAAAAACCCTTCTATGTTCCCTGATTTCTAAATGATTCCGTTTTGGACTGGAACTGCATGATTTACTTGAATTTTACAGAACGGGAAATCTGTGTTAAGGTTGTGCCAGAAGCAAAACCGAACACAAAACAGGAGGAAACGAAAATGGTCATTGAAAAAAGCGCCATGGCCGGTACGCTGGAATCCAGCGATGCCCAGGTCACAGTAGAGCCCGGCGAGGGTCTGGAAGTCAATATTTCCAGCAGCGTTCTGAATCAGTACGGGCGGCAGATCCGTGAAACCGTTCTGGAGACCCTGGAGCGGCTGGAGGTCAAGTCCGGATCCGTCACTGTTATTGACAAGGGGGCGCTGGACTGCACCCTGAAAGCAAGAGTGGAATGCGCCGTGCTGCGCAGCTGCAATGCGTCCGCATCCAACATTCCCTGGGGAGGTGCCATCCATGCCTAAAGAAATCCTTCGTCCAAAGCCCCAGAAAAACCGGCTCCGCCGGACCATGATGTTCATGAACGCCCAGAAGCCCGCCCTGATCAAAGATGCCTATATCTACGGCTCCGATTCCATCATCCTGGACCTGGAGGATGCCGTTGCCGAGAACCAGAAGGACGCCGCCCGGTTCAGCCTGTATCATGCCCTCAAGTCCATTGACTATGGCGAAACCGAGGTCATCGTCCGCATTAACGGACTGGACACCCCCCATTGGCAGGAGGATATCCGGGTTTGCGTGGCCGGAGGGGCCGACGGAATTCGGATCGCAAAGTGCGAGAATGCCGCCATGGTTCACCAGGTGGACCAGGCTGTTACCGCCGCCGAGAAGGAATTCGGCGTGGAGGTTGGCCGGACCCTTTTAATGGCCGCCCTGGAAAGCCCCCTGGGCATTATGAATGCCTATGAGATCGTCACCGCCAGCCCCCGGATGTTCGGCTGCGCCATTTCCGGCGGCGACTTCCGGAAGAGTATGCACGTCCAGATCCAGCGCAGCGGCATTGAAATGATGGCCGCCCGTGGACAGATGCTGCTGGCCGCCCGGGCTGCCGGGGTGCAGTGCTTCGACACCATGTTCCCCAACATCGACGACATGGAGGGCTACAAGGCCGAGGTCATTCAGAACCATGAAATGGGCTTCGACGGCAAGAGCATCGTCAACCCCCGGCAGATTGCCCTGGTTCACGAGGTCTTTGCCCCTACGGAAAAGGAGATTGCCTATGCCGAGAAGCTGGTCCGTGGCTGCCAGGCCCAGGCCGATGCCGGCGTGGGTGTGTACACGGTAGACGGAAAAATGGTGGACATCCCCTTCTTTGAGGATGCCAAGCGGATCATTGCCCTGGCCAAGGCCTGCGGCGTGTACCACGGGGACCTGTAAGAAAGGAGCGATAACATTATGATCAATGCGGTTGGAAGAGACATTCCGGACTACCTGCTGGCAAACGGCAAGGAAGTTTATCACGGAAAGAACTATATGGACGGACAGCCCCTTAAAAAAGCAACTCCCACAACGGTGCGGCATGAGAAGCCCCAGGCGGATAAGCTCTGCGCCTCCATCCGGGAGGCTGCCGAAAAGTGCGGCGCTCACGACGGTATGACATTTTCCTTCCATACGGAGTTCCGCAACGGCGACTATGTGGCTGCCATGGTCTGCAAGGTGCTGGTGGAGGAAATGGGCCTGAAGGACCTGCACGTTGCCGCCACCTCTCTGGGTTCCGCCCAAGATATTTTCGCGGACTATATGGAGCAGGGCATCATCGTGGAGGCCCAGACCTCCGGCGTTCGGGACCGCATCGGTGAAGCGATTTCCGCCGGTAAGCTGAAAAATCCCGCCATCATCCGCTCCCACGGCGGCAGACCCCGGGCGGTGGAAGCCGGGGAAGTGCATATTGACATTGCCTTCCTGGCGGCTGCCACCTCTGACTGCTGCGGCAATGCCAAGGGCACCGGCGGCAAGAATAACTGCGGCTCCATGGGCTTTGCCAACCATGATGCCCGGTTCGCCGACCATACCGTGATCATCACCGATACCCTGGTGCCCTTCCCCAATCTGCCCTCCTCTATCTCCTGCATCGACGTAGATGCGGTGTGCGTGGTGGATGAAGTAGGGGACCCCAAGAAGATCGCCACCAAGGAGGCTCGGATGACCCAGGATCCCCGGGAGCTGATGATGGCCAAGAACGTGGCCAAGGTCATTGCCGCTACCCCCTGGTTTAAAGACGGCTTCTCCTTCCAGACCGGCGTAGGCGGCCCCAGCCTGGCGGTGAACCGCTTCCTGGAAGACGATATGCGGAAGAAGAACATCAAGATGAGTTTCGCCCTGGGCGGCACCAGCAGCGCCATTTGCGCATTGCAGGATAAGGGCCTGGTGGACTACATTCTGGATACCCAGGACTTTGACCAGGGTGCCGCTGCCCACCTGTTCACCAATCCCCGCCATGTGGAGATCGACCTGAGCGAGTACGCCAATGCGGGCAACAAGGGTGCCTACGTCAACAAGCTGGACTATGTGGTTCTGTCCGCTCTGGAAATCGACACCAAGTTCAATGTCAACGTCATCACCGGCTCCGACGGCGTGCTTCGGGGCGCTCCCGGCGGGCACCCGGACACCGCGGCAGGCTCCAAGTGCTGCATCATCGTCACCCCTCTGACCCGTGGAAGAATGGCAACGGTGTGCAAGGACGTGGTCACCGTGACCACTCCCGGCGACTGCGTGGATGTGCTGGTCACGGACTACGGCATCGCCGTGAATCCTCTGCGGCCTGACATCATCGAATGTCTGGACAAGGCCGGAATCCGGCACGTGACCATTGAGTCCCTGCAGGAAAAGGCCTATGAGCTGGTGGGTGAGCCTGACCCCCTGCAGTGGGAGGATCAGGTGGTCGCCATCGTGGAAGCCCGGGACGGCACCGTCCTGGACGTAGTTCGCAAAATCAAGCCCTACACCTTTTAAGGACAGCTTGCAGAACTGAAAAAACGCAAGGCCCCTCTTGAGTGCGGTGTTCTGGCCCGTGTGTGCCAGAACACCGCATTTATCTTACAGAAGCTCGCCATGGTGACGGACATAGGCTTTTTTCAGAACGGTGGCCAGCACCATATACAGCAGGATGCAGGGGATCAGGTAGGCGAAATAGGCGGCAGGCAGCGCGACAAAGCCCAGTGCCGCACCGAAGGGCGTGAAAGGGATCACCGTCAGCACCGCAATGCCGGTCATGGTCAGCAGCGTCACGGGAGCGGAGGCGTGGCTCTGGATAAACGGGATCTTCGCCGTGCGGATCATGTGAATGACCAGGGTCTGGCTCCACATGGACTCCACGAACCACCCTGCCTGGAACATACCGATGTACTGCGCCTGAATGGCCGCCAGCTCCGGCCCGGAATAGTGGGCAGCCAGGTCATGAAACAGCACACCGCCGGATATGAACATGGGGCAGAACACAAAGTACATGAACACGTAGGTGGTAAAATCGAAAACGGAGCTGGTAGGTCCGATCCAGATCATAAAGCTGCCCACACTGGATGCATCCCACTTCCGGGGCTTTGCGATGAACTCCTCGTCCACATTGTCCCAGGGAATGGCGGTGCAGCAGAGATCGTAAATAAGGTTCAAAAAAATAAGATGCACGCTCATCATGGGCAGGAAGGGCAGCAGGGCCGCGGCTGCCAGAACGGAGAACATATTGCCAAAGTTGGAGGACGCAGTCATTTTGATATACTTGATCATGTTGGCATAGGTCTTCCGGCCTTCGATAATGCCCTGCTCCAGAACCATCAGGTCTTTTTCCAGCAGAATGATGTCTGCCGACTCCTTTGCCACATCTACGGCGGTATCTACAGAGATCCCGATGTCAGCGGCCTTCATGGCGGCGGCATCGTTAATACCATCCCCCATAAAGCCCACCGTGTGACCGTTCTCCCGGAGGACGGTCACCACACGGGCCTTCTGGGCGGGAGTCAGCTTGGCAAACACATCGGTGGACTCCGCCGCCTTCGCCAGCTCCTGGTCGGTCATTTTTTCCAGGTCCGGGCCCAGCAGCATATTGCGGACCTTCAAACCCACTTGCTTGCAGACGGTGCGGGTCACCTTGTCATTGTCGCCGGTGAGGATCTTGGCGGTAACGCCGTGGGCCTTCAGCGCCTTGATGGCGTCTGCGGTGGACTCCTTCGGAGGATCCAGGAATGCAAGATATCCCATCAGCACCATGTCCCGCTCGTCCTTTACGCCGAAGGCCTCCACCGGGGAGGGATTGCTTTTCTGGGCAATGGCAAGGACACGGAAGCCCTTGTCATTGAGGGAATCCACCGTTGCCAGGATCCGGCTGCGCAGAGCATCGGTCAGAGGGGCCGCCACGCCATCGCACTCGGCATAGGCGCAGATGGAGAGCATCTCCTCCACGGCACCTTTGGTCACCATCTGGGTCTTTCCGTTCTTGTCCTGCACCACCGTGGTCAGACGGCGGCGAGTGAAGTCAAAGGGAATCTCGTCCACCTTCACATAGGTTTCGGACAGGTGGAGAAGCCGGGGGTCTGCCGCCTCCGCTTCCTCGGTTTTGCGGATGATGGCAATATCCATGAGGTTCTTGTAGCCGGTCTGGAAGAAGCTGTTCAGGTAGGCATGACGCAGCACCCGGGTGTCGTCCTCGCCGTTCACATTCAGATGGTATTCCAGCACCACCTGATCCTGGGTCAAGGTGCCGGTTTTGTCGGTGCAAAGAATGTCGATGGCACCGAAATTCTGAATGGAGTTTAGATTTTTAACAATGGTCTGCTTTTTGCTCATGGACACCGCCCCCTTGGCAAGGCAGGTGGTGACAATCATGGGAAGCATCTCCGGGGTCAGGCCAACGGCCACGGAGATACCGAACAGGAAGGCATCCAGCCAGTCCCCTTTGGTGATGCCGTTGATGAAGAACACCAGGGGCACCATCACCAGCATGAAGCGGATCAGCACCCAGGAAACGGCATTGACTCCCTTGGTGAAGCTGGTTTCCACCGCTTCCCCCGCAATGGCCGAGGCCATAGAGCCGAAGAGGGTCCGGTCCCCGGTGCAGACCACCACGGCTGTGGCGCTGCCGGAAACCACATTGCTGCCCATAAAGGCAATGTCTGTGTAGTCGGTGATACTCTCCCGTTCCGGGGTTTCGCCGGGCGTCTTTTCGATGGGTTCGCTCTCCCCGGTGAGGCTGGCCTGACTGACGAACAGGTCCTTTGCCTCCAGAATACGCACATCGGCGGGGATCATGTCTCCGGCAGACAGATGCACAATGTCCCCCACAACCAGATCGTCCATGGGAATTTCCGCCTTTTTCTGCTCCCGGCGGGTGACGGTGCAGGTGGTGGTGATCATCGCCAGCAGCTTTTCCGCCGCGTTGCCGCTGCGGGACTCCTGGACAAAGCGCAGGGTGCCAGAGATCAGCACCATGGTCACAATAATCATCACCGTCAGCGGATCAAAATCCTCCGGGACGCTGCCAAAAAGGGAGTACCGGGGAAACACCATATCTGTCATGGCGGATACCAGCGCCAGGCAGAACAGGATGGCCGTAAAGGGATTGATGAAAGCACCGGCCAGGCGCTTGACAAGGGACTGCTTCTTTTCACGGGTCACCTTGTTGCTGCCGTAGTTGCCCCGATTGGTAAAAACCGCAGTGGCATCCAGGCCGGAAAGGCTGGTGTGCAAGTTTTTGAGGACCTGGCTGGCGGAATTGGTTGCCGCAAACTGAATGCGGCGGTTCTGCTCGTCACGGACGACCGCCTTCTGGACCTCCTGCCGCAGGGCCATCCGTTTTTTTTTCTTCATGGGAATTACCTCCTTGCTCTTGGGTTTCATTTCCCTTACAGCATACAAAAATCCCAAGGGAAATCCCATAGCGAAAACCTTGCGATTCCCTTGCGATTTGGCAAGAATTTAGGCGGACGCCGCAGCGTCCGCCTGATTTACAGTTGGTCATTCATTTTGTAGCCGATCCCCCAGATGGTCAGGATGTACTTGGGTGCGTCCGGATCAGGCTCGATCTTTTTCCGCAGCTTTCGGATGAACGCCATGATGTTGCTGTCATCCAGCAGGTAGTCCTCCGACCACACCGCCCGGTAAATCTGCTCCTTGGTGAATACCTCCCCACGGTTTTGTGCAAGGAAGTAGAGAATGTCAAACTCCTTCGGTGTCAGGCTGACCTCCTTACCCGCTGAAATGACCCGCCTGCTTTTGGGGTTGATCTCCAACTCGCCGATACGCATCCCTTCCGGTGGGGTCAGGGGTGGCAGCTCCGTTTCTCCCGTCCCACTCAGCAGCAGAGAATTGACCTCTCCGCTGAGCATATCCCGGATGCCGGAGCGCAGATCTTCGGCACAATCGCTGACCGGCGGCTCCTTCGTCAGTTTTTCCAGCAGCCATGCGGCAAGGGAGGAATCCATGGGGACAAATCCGATATTCTTTTTCATATTGGGTCCCTCCTTTCAGATCAGCTCCCGGTACTTCTTCTGATAGAACGCCTTGACCACCGTGGTCAGCAGCATATATAGCAGTACCACGATCAGAAGAAATCCGAAATACCAGTGGGGCAGCTCCGTCAGGCCGAACAACGCTGCCGTTCTGGTAAAGGTGATGCCGGTAAACAGGGCGATCCCCGCAAGGGTGGTACACATTACAGGCGCAGAGGGTCTGCTCTGCAAGAAGGGAAGCTTACGGGTGCGCAGGAAATGCAAAATCAGCACCTGCGTCCACATGGATTCCAAGAACCACCCCGTCTGGAACAGCGCCACATATTGAAGCTGCAAGGCGGGATCGGCGAGGTGCAGATAGGTCATTCCGCCGCACAGCATGGGGCAGAGGACATAGTAGAGG
>OLHG01002443.1_pt1 | contig 9885 bp, 11 predicted proteins | sample 1605971 | NCBI WGS metagenome assembly OLHG01 (sample SAMN03283289) | human gut metagenome | biome: human-associated habitat; material: feces | host: Homo sapiens | place: Peru | collected 2012 | reverse complement strand
AGGACTCTCGATAAAACCGAGCAGGACAGCCTTAAAGAAACCATCAGACTAATCTACGGATTTGAATCCACCCTGGCACTTGAAGTATTGGCCTATGTAGATTTCATCAGGCACAACAATCCCGGGATCAGCCTGGAGGACACAATCGCCGCCATCCACAACTGGTCGGAGCGCAAGAACAAACTCTTCAAAAATGAATATATCCAGATAGCCTATGACCATCTGGATACATTCTACGGTGAATCGAAACTGTTTGCAGGTAATAGCTCCAGTGCTCTTCCTGAATATAGTGAACCGTGAGCGAATTCAGCATCTGCAAGTACCACTTCACAACCAGAGAATACATTCCCTCTTTCAGTGCCGACTCGATGAACTTCTCACCATACTCATAGAGCAACTGCCGATGCGGTCACATTCATAGCCGAGGTTCTTGGGCATGAAGACATCTTCTTCAAGAATGGTATCTGGTATGAGGTAACGCATCTGTTTAGATTTGGCTGTTCAATGTTTGTAATGGTGGCGATTACTTCTCCAACAAACTGGTGAACATTTCACTATAGATATGGTCTTCTGAAGCCCTGGAGCTATAGTATGACTCACGGGCCCAGTCTTCGTCTATATCATCATAATCAAGTTCACAAGGAAAGCGTAATTTTGCCTCATCTACTGCCCTCTCCCATGTATCTTCACTCAGTCCAGGAATCTTTTCTGCAAGAAGTGAAGCCGAACCTCCTATCATATCACATTCTTCTTCATTGGTTGCAGATTCCAGTTCAAATTCTAATGTATTTTCTACCCTTTCTAGCATTTCATCGCTTTCTAATGCTTTACGACCAAATTCCGTCAATTCCAAAAGGTCTAAGATATTAACAAAGTCATCCGCCCAGTCTGCTTGTTCATAAACGACAGATGAAAGATGCTCCAAATCCAGTTTTGCTCTCCCTTCTTTATCTAGCCGATCAAAAAGTGTCATCCTGTCTAACAAGCTATACTTACCGCATTCAAGAAAACCTTGGTCTACTATAGCGTTTATTAATTGAGGATTATTCTTAAACAGCACTTTAAATGAATCCTGCATCTGTACAATGTAGCCAGCAAGTGAAATATTGTTTTTTACAAGAACAGAGCCCGATTTCCTTAATGAACACACCCGAAAATGACCAGTGGCATACTCATATGCATTAATCACCGAAGGGTAGAGCCCGGCATTAATCAAAATCTCCATATGTGTATCTGTTGATGGAATATCCGAGAATGTGTTATAAACTTGGTCCGCAAAAAGAGCATTTCTAATCAACAAATCTTGTACATCTTCATACGATCTGACCTTATCGAGCAAGAAGTCAAATACCGAAGGATTGTAGAAGCTTGAAACGAATGATGAATTAGATTTTGAGGTCAAAATGAAGGTCCCTTCCAATAATTTCAATGTCTCTTCCCATAACATTTCGGTCATTGAAAGCGACAACTCACCAGATGTTTGGCGAACCAGGAATCTCACCGCCGAATACCAATCATCAAGATACACAGCCCCATTCCCCATCGTCATTCTTACAAACAACGCATATCGGGCAAGAGGAGGCATATTATTGAAGGCGTAATTCCAAACTGAATTCGGATGTTCAAAGAAATCTAAGAACTGCCGCACAAAACTTTCCGGTAAAACTTGGAGATATAGTTGCTTATTCAGAAATGCTTCTATGATACGCGGATTGAAGTTAGGGTGTTTGATGAGTTTTAGATATTGTGAGCCCGAAAGGAGTTGACGGATATAGTGCACCGGTATCTCTGCTTCCGCCAAATGGTTGTACAAGATATGCGCCCTTACGTCCTCTGTGTAATCTTCTAAATCAATCGTACATTTTGCCAGTTCAATATTTCTCACTGCGAAATGCTCATATTGCCTCAAGGCAGACTTTAGTATGTACTCACGCGTCGAAAGAATAAAACAACTTATCCGGTTTGCTACGAACCGCATCTATGAACCTTAAGACCTTACTTTCAAAACCACTTTCAGTTACATGAAAATAATTCGCCCCAAGGAAGTCATCAAAGAAGAAGACTTGACGCCTTCCTTCAATCAACTTTTCAGCGGCATCATCCATAGCGAAAACTCCGATGGCTTCTTCATAATCCTCTCCAAGAAGTTTATAAACAAGCATCCTCGCTAAAGTGGTCTTACCGATACCTGGGATACCGGATATAATAACGAACCGATTCTTCAGTAGAATGGACATCGCTTCATTAAAGCTGTCATTCATCACATAGGTAGCAATATCTCTTCTTATCTCTTCGCGTTCAAAGCCAGACCAGTTTTCTATACGCCGGTGAAGGACTCTATCCATCACATTTGTACTACCAATCCACAACTTATAATACTGATTCTCTATGTCATGAAACTGACCAAGCAGATTGTTGAGATCATCCCGTCCAAGAATATCCGAAGGATTAAGAATGAATGGTGAAAACAGTTTTATAATTTCTTCCTTGCTGCCTGGAGTCAATCCAACTGAGGTTGAAAGGATATAACGCTTGGGGTTGAGGCGCCGAACTTTTTCTACCTCCTGTTTTAAAACCCGCAACAACGCGTCATAGTCTTTATATCGCTTTGCCTGAATGATAGTCGTCCCTCTTGGCGAAGCACAAGCGAACCTAAGATCAATCCCGTTATCGCGTCCAGGAGTGAAACTTTCAATGAAGATTCTCTCCCTTTTCTGGAGAAGATCTCTTGTGAGACACTCGAACTCGTTAGGTTGAAGAATGAGCAAATCGTATTCAGGCATATTATTGTTTCTTATTCAATGTTTCGATGACTGGGACAAGATAACAGAAATTCCCTAAAACCTCGCTCCCGTCTTCGCCGTACTTTCCGTCCTTGGCTTCATAGATGACGGACGGCTCCAGGACCTCGACCGTGTGCCAGGTGCCGGCGGGGACGACGCAGCCGTAATTGCCGGAGGACGGGTCCTGTACAATGCGTGCCGTTTCATGGAGGCGACGCCCAATTGTCATGTCCTGCTTCTATTCAATGCCATCTCCAGGTCGCTCTTCCCCGTAAAGCACCGTACACGTCTTCCGGACTGAGCTGACGACCTTTCTTAGAATGAACAATTCCAGCCACCTCTGAACGATTTTCGCATATCCACAGGACGGGAATACCCACCAAATCAAGATCAATCCACATAGAGACGCAATAATATCAAATAAGCGTTAAAAAAAACTTGATGTTAAGCAATTTACCATTGATAAATCGTCGGATATTGCACTACTTCAAAAGTGAATCCGTTTCCCATATTTAATGTGGCACCGTCTTGAATTGAGCGTGCAAAATCAGAAAATCGTTGCATCGTTGCGAGAACTGATGATTTCCTCTCATTAGACATATCTTTGAGACGAACGGCAAACAATGCACTTTTATTGGCATAAGCACGTATCTTTGTGGCGATTTCCGGCACTACTACAAGTTTTGTTATAGAGGTCAATAATTGTTTATAAGCCTTAGCTCTTTTACCCTCATTATGACCACGGCTATTGTTATAAGGCTTGACATATTTCTCTTGAGTGCAGGTCATTTCACAAAAAGCCAAGCGGTTATGCACATTGTCATATAGCATCAAGTCACATTTATCTCTAACAGAAGAAAGCGCATTGCCATCAAACTGGATAAAGAAATCTTCAAGATTTACAATAGTCAATGGATTTTCACTATTGAGCCGTAACACAACCTCATCGTCGCAGATTTTCCTTCCGGAATTTTCACATTCCGTACAAGCTTTATTGTCGGCAAATGTCGATAGTCCAGGACTTATTAGTCTTGCATTTATCACGACATCACGAACGACTTTGTAGTATTTTTATAATCCACCTCAAACCCATCCATATCAGCACTCAGTTTAATTCTGCATATTCATTTCCAATAGCTTCCATAGTCTCGACCATATCTGTAGCGTCCACTCTCGTCTTGCCATCTTTGGTAAGAGTCATTAAGGATTGGATTTCACCTTCAAAAACTCTATACACGTCAAGCTGTTTCTCATCCACACAGGGCTTGCCATTCAGATAGTCTCCATTTGTCTTTCTTGAAAGGAGAACGTTAAGGTAATTTACAATATAAGGACTGTGAGTGGCTATCATTAATGATATATCATAATCTTCCGGCCCATTGGAAATGACTCTATCTGTGATGAAATCCACGAGATGCAATTGACTTTCTGGGAATAAACTTAATTCAGGTTCCTCTATGAACAAGTGAACTCTCTTATGGCTAAGTTCACCTACATTTTCAACAGCCTTGAAATCCTTCAAGGAATCTGCTTTAGTCACATAAGAGAAAATCGCCTGATTCATTGAGCCCACGATATCAAATTTCTTGGAATAATACTCAACAATCAGATTAAGCGGCATAATGTTTTTCATCCCAGAAGAGGCATCGCTTAATTTAATGTCGAAAGTATTTCCATTTTCGGTCGAGACAATTCTATGTTTAAGACCCTGTTGTGTTTTTCTGACCTCTAACTTAACCCCAAGATAGTCTACACCAAAGTCCCTAATTGATTCTGAAGCTTTCACATAGTCCTCATACGTCTCATTAAGATAAAACTGCTTTTTGACAGAGATCTTTCCCTCAATAATATCGGCCACAAGATTTCTGTTGTCTGCGATAAAAGAAATCTTTTCCAAGGACAATTGACTTTTAGGAATATACTGTGACGTTCCATTCAAGTTTCCATTTTCCAGCCTGATAACCACTTCACCGTTTTTATATGTGATTATAGAAGATGTTCTCATGTAGTCTTCAAGGCCGACAGTCCTCAGCAGACTGTCTATACGAAAACGAAAAGGTGTTTTTTTGACACCAGAATACTTGAGATATGAGCGAATCGACATCATTTTATACAGCCAACGTGAAAGAGCAAGCACTTTCATGATTGTGCTCTTCCCACTGCCGGACTCGCCAATCAAAACGGTCATCGGCTTTATATCCTCGACATGAATATGCTTGATCGGGCCGAAGTCTTTTATCTCCAATGATTCAATCATACATTAATGCGCATTAACATTGAACCAAATTTACATTAAAATAATGACAACGTCAAGATTTCTTGTCCGAATACAAGAATTTTCCCTCAAAGTATGAAAACACGTCAACATTGTTGTAGCGAAGTTTGGTTCGTGTTCCATATGCAGGAGTTTGATTCGGTCGTGCCTCGCATTGATGAACACATAGACACTACCATCAAGAGGGTCTTTCCCCATCTTCGTACGGACAAGTCCACTGAGGGTGTAAAAGCTCTTACGCATATCGGTCGGCTCCGACCAAAGCCAATATCGGAGACTGTCGTTTAGGCTAAACATTGCCCAAGATGGTGCGAAGCATCTCCGCGCTGAAATTCCCCGTTAAACGCATCTCCGCCCCGGACGATGTCCTGACCTCAATCGTCATCAGTTCCGTCTGCACGGATGCTTGCTTACGCCTTGACCGCCCAACCGGCATTGAGGTTGTCTGCATCAGACCTGAGCCGGACATTATCGGAATGAACTGACCACCATGAAGTTCCTCTTCAGACAACAGACCTCGCGTGTAGTAATATGCCGTATAGCTCAAATCCAATTCGTCGATTCTATGTTTCCTGGTACGATGCAGTATAGTCGCATCAACGAAGTAAGTTCATATGTGAGGACTCTCGATAAAACCGAGCAGGACAGCCTTAAAGAAACCATCAGACTAATCTCCGGATTCCGTGCGGAAGCATCCGCTGACCTTGAGTTTGGTCTTGGCCGGCCGCAAGGCCTTCTCGCTGTCGTTGTTCGTGGGCGAGACGGCGGGGTTCGTGAGGAAGGTGAAGATGTGGTCCCTGTGTTTGGCGATGCCTTTCTTGAGCTTGTCCAATTCGGTGCCGTCCCCGTCCTCTTTCGCGTAGACCGGCGGCCGCGCCAGCAGTTCGTCCAGCCGCGCCTCCATATTCTTCCGCGTCCCCGCCCCAACTTCCCCCCGGTTCCTCCGGTGCACGGAGTCCCGCAGGAGGTTAAGCATGTCCAGGCTCCAGGCGTCATCCGGGAAGGCCTGCGCCGTGTAGGTGAGGTTCCGCAGCAGGTGGGCTATGCAGACCTGATGGTCTTCCATCCCGACGTCCCCCATGAAGTAGGCCGGCCAGCGGTCCGTCACCCAGACGGTCCCGCGCTGCTCCTCCGGCGAGAAGTTCCTGTTCACCACGTCGTGGCTTCTGCTTTTGTCAAAGGCCAGATAGGCCGCGGCCTTGTTCTGGAAGGCCCAGAGCCAGCTGTTCTTTCCGTTCACGTTGACCCCCGTCTCATCCGCTCCGGCAACCTTTCCGGCCGCGACCTTTCTGCGGATCATCTCGTAAGGCTTCTTCGAGATCCTCTTCATGGTGTTCAGCATGTTGGACACGGTCCCCTCGCTGACGTGGAGCCCGAAGATGGTCTCGAACAGGTGCGTGAGCCGCTTGAACGGGACGTTCTGATAGGTGCTGAGGTACGAGGCGAGCGCCATGATGTTGGGGCCGAAGGATACCGGGGCGCTCACGTTCTCGGGGAACCTGCCCTTGCAGCAGTGGCCGCAGGAGCACTTCACCCGCATCTGGAGATGCCCCGTCACCTCCGCCATGATCGGAAGCGGGATGTCCACCACCTGCCTCGTGGCGGCGATTGTCGCGGATTCCATGTCCAGCGGTTTGCCGCACACGGGACAGACGGCCGCGGGATACCGGCGCTCCGTCCCGGTCACATCCCCGGACTGCGGCCGCGTGATGCCCTGATGCCCCCTCTGCCCGCCGGTCTTCCGGCCGGAGGGCTTCCGTTGGGATTGCGTGTGAGGAACGCCTATCGGATTCCTGGAGGGAGGGACACTGCTGTTGGCGCCGGTCTTCGCAACGGGTTTGGCTCCGCCCTCAAGTTCCGCGATCCTGGCCTTGAGTCTCTATATCTCCTCGTCCCTGCGGACAAGATTGCGGTTCAAGACATCGACGACAAGGGTCTGAGCGTGAAGTTTCTCCGCGAGCTCCGTGTAGTCGAGATCCTCGGCGAGCCCCATTTCCCGAAGGAGCAGCTTGCGTCTTCGGGTGAGTTTCACCCGGTCCGCCTCGATGCCCTTTCTCAATCCCGTGTAGAAGTCCTTTTTCATGCCGCAAAAGTAAGGAAAGGATTTGATATATGCAAATATAACATATTGAGCGACAGTGTGTTAAATGTGGTTTCCAGGCTTTCCGGCAGGGTCGGCGCCCCTTCGCGTGGAGGACCGAATGAAAGATTTTTGAGCGCCTCTGCAGAACCCGCAGAAGGCTGCAGACGGCAGATTTTTGGCGGTCGGGAACACGACCTTGCGGCATGAAGATGATTTTTGAAAAAAGTCTCAGCGGGATGGTGAAAGCCTCGCGTCATCCTCGGTTTATGGTCAGGACAGGGGCACCTGAGTAGTTACCTGCGCGCTGTTTCTATATACAAATATAACTATTATTTACTTGATGGTCAAGTATTTACGTAAATTTTCGAGTGCTTTTTAATACATTTTTTCGATGGCCTTAATAAGGCTTGGCTGATCCCCACAACCTCTCTCCGATCGCCATCTTTACGAACGTCGCATACGATATGACGCACTCGTTTTTCTCCTCGTCAACCTCAATCTTGGGAAAACAAACACCGTCCAACTTTCTCGTATACAATGTCAGGCTATGGCCCTCACGGTGCAAAAGCTTAAGGGTCCTGCGGTTCTTTCCGACGAACACATACACGTCTTCCGGACTGAGCTGGCGACCTATCTCGGAATGGACGATGCCCGCCAGTCCCCTGAACGATTTCCGCATATCCACAGGACGGGTATGCACTCTGTACTTCAGGCTGCCGCCCAACTGACATACCATCCTTCCCATCACTCTCCATATGCTTTTACATAACTCATCAGATCCTCCGCGTCGAGCATCCCCTGAGGCAACAAGATTCGCACTCCATTGGGGTACAGCAATTCGATGCTGCCACTTTTGCCGGCATCGTTTGAATTCGCATCTGACAACACCACATCGGCGAACGCCGGTCTCTGGTCGCGTCTCACGACCGGACTTTGTTCCTGTTTTCTCTCTCATCTTTTACGTTTTTTTGCGCGAAGGTATAACTCTTCAGCTCTCACGTCAAGATGGGGTTGTGGGGACGGTTACTCTCCTTCTTCCAATCGCGGGAACGATGCATACGGAGAATATGGCCAAGCCGCCTGTCCTCCACTACCCGCTTGTCACGAATGTCGAATAGCGAACCCAGGTAAACTACATCCTTGGAGCGAATCTTCAGAAGTTCTTCATCAAACGCTCCCGGCGTTCCATAGAAATCGGCCGAAACAGAATCAAACGGAAACACATAGCACTCATCCAACACCGTGTACGTATCCACCCGGCCGTTCCATGTTCCGCCAATAATCTCCGTATCCGGAGATACCTGCGAGAGTGTCTCTTTCAGTTCACCTGCCGTCATAAGTCAAAACACAATCATTTATTCTCCATTCTACCAGCCTTTATTTGCGGATCAGGAAGGATAATTCCAATAAACTTTCCAGCAATCGCACTTATTCAGACACCCTCGGTTTCCTCATCTCAATGATTACCGTGTCTGTTTGCATCTTCTCAATAAGAGAAGATAGATGCTCAACATCTTCCTGCAGTTTATTGACAATACTGTCGTTTTGATTGATGAAGACATATATTTGGGTATCCTGCCCGTAAGAAGCATCGACCTCGCGTCCGGGGAAAACTGCTTTGACAAAGAGGAAAGCGGAGAAGATACCCAAAACCAAAACTAAAACTTCCACAGCTCTTTTGAAGAACCGCTTCCTATTTTGAATCATAGAGCTTTATGAGGATGTCGTTAAACAAGTGATCGTTTTCTGTACGAAGCTTATGCAGGCGATTGATTGTTTCCTCTTTCAATTGCACCTTCTCATTGGATGCGTAGCCTTTCACATAATTCTCATCAGCCTCAACAATCTTCAAAAGATTTTGTCGATATGCGCCCAAATATTTTTTATTTATCTTGAATTTCTTATTCAGCGCTGATAAAAGGTCATTGATTCTAACCCTCAAAAGGTTATGATCGCGCTTAATGGACTGAGCTTCTATCTCAGCTCGAATCAACTTGTCCAGAAACGACCTTAAATCTGTTCTCAGCTGTATTAGCTCTCCAGAGAAGAAGTCTTTAAGAACCTTTTCGCTGTCAATCTTGGTTTGGACTGACTGCACTATCCATATCGCAACAAACGCTGTGATAAGAATCTCTATCACACTCACGACTATCTGCGTCGCCTGCAGATAATCAGCTGTTACCCATCCTTGGAACATGTTCTACACTTGATCGGATTTAGGAACCCACACCTTTTGTTCCAGCGCATCTGAATTATCGGACAATCTATACCATGGCTTATGATTCTCTGTTTTGACAGGTTCAACATGATTCCGTCTATTCTCCTCCCAGATAGTGAATGTTTCGTTTTCTATATCTTCACCCCATTCCTGATCTCCTTCCGAATCGATTCTGAGCCATCGCTTTACGATATCCAACGTGAAATCATAAACAAGATTCCCAAATGCCTCATCAAGAAAGGATGGGCCATATCCATCTTCTCCGCCATCAAGAACAATTGTCATTTCCTCTTTTGACTGGTACGCATCCGCAAACCAAGAATTCAATTTCTGATGATAAAAATCTTCACCAGAATGATCCGAGCGCTTACAATACCGCAAGCCTGTAATAGGGGAATAATCTTTTGATACTATGTATGTTTTCATTTCTTTGATGATTTCGGATAACAATAGTTCGTTAATTTTTCCATGGCCTAAGCGGCCCTGGCAGTAAATAAAACCAGTTCTTTGAAAAGTTTGTCAATAA
>OLHG01002440.1_pt1 | contig 9900 bp, 7 predicted proteins | sample 1605971 | NCBI WGS metagenome assembly OLHG01 (sample SAMN03283289) | human gut metagenome | biome: human-associated habitat; material: feces | host: Homo sapiens | place: Peru | collected 2012 | reverse complement strand
TACTAAAACTGGCTTTGTATCATTAAAGAAATTGTCACCATAAGTTTCTACATAGTGAGATCTGTCAGCATCTGAAATATCCCAATAAACAAATAAAGTAGTAGGAGTTTGAGCTAGTACCTTTACAATAGTTTGGTTGTATCTATAAGGTAAATCATAATATTCCAAGATTTCTATCTTCTTTGTTAGGTTAGATGTTGCAGTTATTTTTTTTGCTCTTGATGAGGGTTTTTTGGTTGTTGATTCTTTTGTAGATTTCTTTGTAGAAGCTTTTTTTGTAGTAGATTTAGCAGCCGTTTTAGAAGTTGTTTTTTTAGTGGTTTTTGTAGACTTTTTCTCAGCAGTTTTTGATTTGCTAGATGTTGCCTTTTTAGTTGTTTTTGTTTCAGCACTTTTGCTAGCTTTCTTACTTGTCTTTGGTTCAACAGACTTGCTAATCTTTTTTGTAGCCTTTTTTTCTGTTACTGTAGAATCAGTTTTTTTAGCACGATTCTTTTTTACAACAGGTTTTTCTGCAACAATTTCGGGTACCACTTTTTTAGTAGAAGACTTAGCTTCTACTTTTTTCTCTGTTACTTTTGCTACTGCAGTATCTTTCTCAGATTTTTTTGATGTAGTTCTTTTTTTAGTCGTTTTTACAGTAGAATCTTCTACTGTAGCTACCTTTTTTGCAGTTGACTTAGAAGCCACCTTTTTAGCTGGCTCTTTTTTTGATACTGCTTTCTTTACTTCCTTCTTTTCTATCTCTTTTACAACTTTTTCTTCTACATTATTTGTCTTACTTGCTGTTTTTCTTGGCATATTTTCCTCCTTTGTTTTACGCTCATATAAAATCTTATTATATAATATATCAAAAATAAAATAAATTCAATAGCTCACAGAAAATATATTGTGAAAATTATGTGTAAAAAATAGTTAGTATAATAAAAAAAGACAAAGAGAAATCTTTGCACAATGATTTTTAATTTAATATGTAATTTAATAAAAAAACACAAATCCTGTAATCTGCCTTCCCCTAAGCAAATACCTCTTTAAATTATTTTCACTTTATCAATTTTTATATTTTATTGTATTGATTTCTTATTAGTGTTATGGTATATATAGAAATAGTTAAATTTTATTAAATTACATATTTAATAAAAAATACAAATTTGAAGGGAGAAAAAATATATGGAAAAACAAAACAGAAACGGAATAACATTAATAGCTCTGGTGGTAACAATAGTTATAATTTTAATATTAGCAGGGATAACAATAGGATTAACAACTAGTGATAAGGGAGTTATAAAACAAGCAAAGAAATCAAAATTTAGTGCAGAAGCAATGGAAATAAAAGAGGAATTAGAAAGAAACAAGTTGCTTAATGAAATGCAAAAGACCAAGTATTCTGTTGGTAGTATAGAGGATTTAAAACAAGAACTTCAAAAAGAAAAACAATCATATGAAGATGCTAAAAATAAGGTGGAAAATACAATATTAATAATACAAGAAGCAGAAGCAAACTTATCTGAAATATCATCCAAATTACAGGAATTACAACAGTATATTGCTCAATATTTAAATACAGAAAATACTACTGAAAAAACAGAGATAGAAGAAAAATCAAAAATAACTTTACAAGAAATTAATTCTTATGTGGCTAATAGCACAATTGAAGGAGAAAAATTATTAGATGGTACTTTTAATAAAATGGTGGATTTTGGAAATGAATATTATAACTACGGGAAAGTAAAAATAACTATACCAGACTGTAATTTTGCCTCAATATATGGTGCTAAGGAATTTGACATTACAGATATAGAAAAGATAAGTAAAGCTAATGAAAATATATCTAATTATAGAATGAAATTAGGAGCAATACAGAATAGCTGTGAAGAAGGTATAAAATATTTTAGTTTACAAATAGCAAATATAGAAGATTTTATAGAGAGTATTTTTTGCGATGAGAACGGAAATGAAGCTACTGAGGAGAAAGCAATTAAAAATGCAAAATCAAACAATACCACTATTAAACTAATAGAAATGAATCAAACTATTTTAAATAATATGAATAGTATTCTAGAAAGAATATATAATCTTGCTCTTCAAGCAAATATTATGTATGAAGATGATATGTATGATCAACAAACAGAAATAGAAGAATTATTAAAAGAGGTAGAAAGAGAGTTAGATTATAGCATAATATTAAATATGAATTTTTTTCAAGGAGGCTTTCCGTATGTAAAGAAAATAAACATAGAATTACTAGGACTAACTAATATTTCTATTTTGAATACAGAAAGTAGAAAACAAGCAATGGATAAATTAAGCCAATCTATGAAAAAGATAAGTAGTATAAATAGTACATTATCGGATAAAATGACAGAATTAGAGAATGAAAAAGACAAGGAAGCAGATGGGAAAGACGGATTTAAAATTGATATAGATTCAAAAACGCTGGAGTTAAACGAAAAACATAAAGACAGATTTAAAATAGTTAATGGAGAGCTAATATACATAGGAACAAATAAGGATGAAAAAGAATGGGCTAAAGAACTAGATATAGAAGTAGAAGAATAATAAATATAACAAGCTAAAAATTCACTTGCCTTTAAGGCAGGTGAATTTTTGTAACAAACATACTAGAAATTAGCAACATCCATTATTATTTCCACAGCAACAGCAAATTACTATAAGAATTATGAATATCCAAATACAGCTATTTCCTCCGAAACCACATCCACATCCGCAGTTTCCACCACAGCATCTATTATTCTCTGGCATTATGATTCACCTCCCTAAAATAAGTACATTATCTATTAGTGTCATTAGTTATTACAGCAACATCTGTTTCCACATCCACAGCAGAAAAGTAATAGGAATAATATGATGAACCAAAGTAGTTCGCTATTACAACAATTTCCCATACTAATTACCTCCCTTATAAAGAATTAATTTACTTAATAACTCATTCGTTATGATATATACTATTCAAATAAAAAAGAAGTGTTACAAAGTGTTAAATTTTTCAAAAACACTATACAAAAAAACACAATTAATGATATAATCAACAGTAAATAATAAAAGACGAAAGATAGGAAGGTATTATATAAGTGGGAAAAATAGTATTATTAGATGATGCAACTATTAACAAAATAGCTGCAGGAGAAGTAATAGAAAGACCTGCATCAGTAGTAAAAGAAGTAATGGAGAACGCGATAGATGCAGGAGCAACCGCGATTACGGTAGAGATAAGAAATGGTGGAATTTCCTATATTAGAGTAACAGACAACGGAAAAGGAATAATGCAAGATGATATGGAAATTGCATTTGAAAGACACGCAACAAGTAAGTTAAGAAGTGCAGAAGACCTAGATGAGATAAAGTCTATGGGATTTAGAGGTGAGGCTTTGGCAAGTATTGCGGCCATTGCTAAAGTAACATTAGATTCAAAAACAGCAGATAGTTTAAATGGATATGAGGTTGTTATTGAAGGAGGAAAAGTACTAAGTAGAAGCGAGAAAGGTTGCTCGAATGGTACAAGTATAACAATAGAAAACCTATTCTATAACACACCTGTAAGATATAAATTCTTAAAGAAAGATTTTACAGAGTCTGGATATATAGAAGATGTTGTTGCAAGAATTGCATTAGTGCATCCAGAGATTGCAATAAGATTAGTAAATACAGGAAAAATAATGATACAAACTCCTGGAAATGGAGATATAAGAACTGTAATATACAATATTTATGGCAAGGAGATTGCAGATAACTTAATAAATATTGATTATACATATGAAGATGTATTGATAAAGGGAGTAATAGGAAAACCAGTTATATCAAGATCGAATAGAAGTAATCAGCTATTCTTCGTAAATGAAAGATATGTTAAAGATAAAACTTTATCAGGAGCTGCAGAACAAGCTTTTAAGGGATTTGTAACAATAGGAAAGCACGGATTTTTAGTGCTAAACATTACTATGGATCCAAGAAAAGTAGATGTAAATGTTCATCCAGCAAAGTTAGAAGTTAGATTCCAAGAAGAAACAAAAATATTTAAAGCAATATATCATTCAATAAGAGATGGTTTAACGAAAGGTGATTTGGTTGCAGATACAAATAGTATAGAAAAATTAGATAGTGAACGAGGAAAATATAATCAAGAAATAAATACAAATTCTACATATGAGCAAAAGGCAAATACAAGCTTTAGAGATATAATAAAATCTACTTCTGAACCTGTAAAGCCAGTAACATCAGAGAGTACTGTAGAATATAAAGCCGGAGAAAAAGAGCCTACATCAGAGGAAAAGAACAATGAAGAAACATTTGAAAGTGTTATGGCAAGATTAAAGAAAATGCAAAATATAATAAATATGACAAATGAAACAGATACAACAAATAGTAATTTCTCACTTTCTACAGAAAATAAAGAAGAGGTGGAAAAGGTACAAGATGAACAAGAAGTAGAAATTGCAGAAGAGATACAAGCACCAAAAGTAAAAGATGATGAAAAATTCTTAGCAATGTATGAGAAGAATTTTGGTGTGGCAATAAAGAAACAAGAAGAACCAGAAAAAGACGAGATGAATGCATCTGATGAGTTAAAAGCAATTAGCAAAGATGATAATGTTTCTATATTCGAGAAGAGTGAAGAAGTAGCAAAACCTGCATATAAGTATATAGGAATAGCATTTAATACATACATAATAATTGAGATGAAACAAGATTTATATATTATAGATCAACATGCAGCTCACGAGAGAATAATGTATGAAAAGATAAAAAAGAATTATTACAACAACGATAAGAAAGATTCTCAACTAATGTTATTGCCAGATATTATAACATTAACACATAAAGAAATGGGAATATATAGAGACAACAGAGAAATGTTTGAAAGAGCCGGATTTATGGTTGATGAATTTGGAGAAAACACTGTTAAATTAAGTGGAGTACCAGATGTACTAATAGACTTAGAAACTAAAGATTTATTCCTAGAGGCACTAGATGAAATAAATACAGTTGCAAGAACAGCAAAACAAGAAATAGAAGAAAAATTCATAGCAACGGTAGCCTGCAAAGCAGCAGTAAAGGCACATATGGTACTATCTAGAGAAGAAGTAACAGAACTTTTAGATAAATTGTTGTTGTTACCAAACCCATTCACTTGTCCACATGGAAGACCAACAGCAATAAAAATGACTAAAAATGACATAGAGAAAAAATTTGCAAGAAGATAAATTATAGGAAAGAGGTATTGAAAATGGATATAATTATTGTACTATTTATATTAGTAGCAAATATAATTGCTGTATTTTTAACATATTATTCTTATGGAAAGAATGTAGATAAATCAAAAAGAATATTTTATACAATGATAAGTATAGGAGTAGTTTATATAGTGACATTGATTGTATACTTACTAAGCTCTATTGGAATAGCAAGAGAGGTTTCAAATAATGCAAAGAATATGTTGATATTCTCTTTTGTACCAGTAAATACAATCATAATGTTACCGATATTAATAAAATCATTTTATAAAAAAAGAGATAAAAAAATTTCGCTAGACAAACTAAGCAAAACAGTAACAATTATGGCTGTTATTGCACTTGCATTATGTATAGGAGAATTCTGCTATTTTAGAGGCTCTCAAAAAGATTTAAATAAACAGCTAGAAGAGAAGAGAGCAAGTCGAAATGAACAAGATACTCAAAATTTACAAGAGGCTAATGCAGAAATTAGTAACGATGTGGACAACGCTGAGACTAACAACTCTGAAGAGGATAATTCAGAAGTAGAAAAAGAAAATATAACAAATGATATTACAAACAATATAAGCGTAAATGAAATGTAACTAATATACTTAAAAGAAGGGACAAAGATATTATGCAAAAAGTAATAGTTATATGTGGACCAACGGCAAGTGGAAAGACGAGCCTATCTATAGAACTTGCAAAACAAATTAATGGTGAAATAGTATCTGCTGATTCTATGCAGATTTACGATGAAATGCAGATAGGAACAGCAAAACCGGATGAAGAAGAAATGCAAGGAATAAAACATTATCTTATAGGAAATGTTAAACCGACTACAAGATACAGTGTGTCTGAATATAAAACAGATGCAATAAATGCAATTGAAGAAATATTACAAAAAGGAAAAACACCAATAATTGTTGGTGGAACAGGATTGTATGTAAATTCTTTAATTTATGGCATTGACTATCCAGAAGTTGAAACTGATCTAGAATATAGAGCAGAACTAGAAAAAATGGTTAAAGAAAAAGGCCTAGAATATTTATATAATAAAGCTATACAAATAGATTCAGAGGCAATGAAAAATATAAGTCAGAATGATCAGAAGAGAATATTAAGAGTTCTTGAGATTTATAAAGAAACAGGAAAAACAAAAACACAATTAGAAATTGAATCAAGAAAAAATGGAATTCCATATGATTACAAAGTATTTGCTTTGAATATGCCAAGAGAAATTTTGTATGATAGAATTAATCGAAGAGTAGATATAATGGTACAAAAAGGATTGGTAGAAGAAGTAAAGAAATTGTACAATAAATATGGAGAAAACCTTACAACTGCAATGCAAGGAATAGGATATAAAGAAGTAGTTGAATATCTGAAAGGAAATTCAACAAAAGAAGAAATGATAGAAAAAATAAAAATGGAAACAAGGCGTTATGCTAAAAGACAATTAACATGGTTTAGAAAAATTGAAAATATAGTATGGCTTGACGCTCTAGAACCAGTACAAAATAATATAAATGTTATTTTGGAGGAAACAAAATAGTGAATAAAAAAACTAAAGTTAATAACAAAAAAAAGACTAATAACAAAATAAAAGGCAAGAAGGTCATTGTAATTACTATTATTATTTTAGTGATTATATATGCTATTTATCTGTTTGCAAAATTATTGAATAATCCTACAAATACTTTTATAGTTACAAATGGAGAATTATCAAAAGAAGAAACAACAATAGGTTACATAGTTAGAGATGAGATAGTTGTAAAAGGTTCTAATTACAAGAACGGTATGGAAAAAATAAAAAATGAGGGAGAAAGAGTAGCTAAAGGAGATTCTATATTTAGATATTACTCTACTGGAGAAGAAGGATTAAAAGATAAAATTGCAAGCTTAAATACGGAAATACAAAAAGTAATGGAAAGTGAAAAAAGAGTATTTCCAAGTGATATAAAATTATTAGATAGTCAGATAGAAAGTGAACTAAATTCTGTGTACACAGTTAACTCTGTTCAAAAAATAAAAGAATATAAAAAGAGTATAAGTTCAGCAATAACCAAAAAAGCGAAAATATCAGGAGAGTATAGTCCTTCTGGTTCAAAGCTAAAAGAACTCTTGACCCGAAAAGAAGAATATGAAAAACAACTTAATGAAGGAGCTGAATATATACAAGCCACAGAAAGTGGCATTGTGTCATATAGGGTAGATGGTCTTGAAGAATCTCTAAAAAGTTCTAATTTTGCAAATTTAAATAAAGAGTTTTTAAATAATTTGACAATTAAGACAGGTGAGGCAATAGCAAGCAATGAAGAAATGGGAAAAATAATAAACAATTTTCAATGCTATATTGTATTTAATTTAGATTCTGAAGAGGCAAAAGCAGCAAAAGTTGGAGATTCGGTAAATATTAGAATACAAAATTATGGAGAAGTAAAATCAAATATTGTAAATATAATAGATGAATCAGACAACTCTAAAACAATTGCAATAGAAATATCAAGAGATGTAGAAAATTTAATAGCATACCGAAAAATCTCTTTTGATGTAATTTGGTGGAGCGCTAAAGGCTTTAGAATACCTACAAATGCAATAAAAGAAGTAAATGGATTGTCATATGTTGTAAGAGACAGAAATGGATATTATAACAAAATGTTAATAAAAATTCTAAAAGAGAATGATGAGTATTGTATAGTAAGACAATATAAAACAGAGGAGCTAAAAGAACTAGGCTTTACTAATGAACAAATTTATAATATGAAAAATATATCATTATATGATGAGTTAGTTTTAAATCCTACAGAAGAACAAATATTACAATAATGTTACAAAATATTTAAATTACGATTACAAAACCGAAAAACTATTGACAATAAGATAAAAAAGATAGATACTATAACTAGTTGTTATAACGAAGGATGATAAAATATTAGGAGGTTTATAATGTCGGGAACAATAATGAATAAGATTTGGGGAGCATTTGGAATGGATGCAGCAGAAGAGAATGAGGAAAAAGATTACGAAGAAATAAATAACGAAGAAATAGAAGAAGATGAAAATAATAAAGAAAATAAAATTTGGGGAAGACGCAAAGTAGTTAATCTACCTCAAACACAACAAATAAAGATGGTTATATCACAACCAACAACTTTTGAACAAGCAGAAGATATATGTGATTTATTAAAAGATAAACAATCTGTAATAGTAAACTTGGAATATGTAAATAAAGATGTTGCAAGAAGAATTATAGATGTTGTTAGTGGTGCAGTACATGCATTAGATGGACATATCCAAAAAGTATCAAACTCTATCTTTTTAATAGCTCCATTTAACTATGAGATAACAAATGAAATGGCAAGAGAAGAAATAAAAAATAAATTATCAGTATCTTGGCTAAAAAATTCTGCAAATAACTAATCTTATAAATCAGGGGGAATAAATATGATTACACCATTAGAAATTGAAAACAAAAAGTTTTCAAAACAAATGATGAATGGATACAGTGTAGAAGAAGTAGATGAATTTTTAGATGAATTAACAGCTTGTTATGAGAAGTTATATAAAGAAAAAAGTGAAAATCAAGAAAAAATAGAAGAATTAGAAGGAAAACTAGAACATTATAAAACTATAGAAGGAACACTAAACAATACATTAATAATAGCGCAATCAACAGCAGAGGATATAAAAAATGTTGCAAAACAACAGGCAGATCAGTTAATAAAGAATGCAGAGTCTGATGCAAGACAATCATTAGCAGCGCTTGAACAACAGATAACCATAAAACAAAAGGAACTTGAAGATACACAAAAGCAATTTGATGTATACAAAGCAAAAATGGAATCTTTATTAATATCTCAATTAGAATTAATAAAAGATATTAACAAAGACCAAGATTAAGAAGCTAAAGCAAAAAGATATAAAAGAACGAAAGCAAAGAAAGATTTGGCGTTTTGCCAAGTCTTTTTGACGTATTAATTATTATAAAAAAATTGCAAAATGGCAAAAAATGTTACAGCACTGTTAAATGTATGTTACAATTACATTATAAACCTTGACATCTGAGAAAAAACATATAAAATATATAATATAGCATCTGTCAGAATATAGTTGGAGGAATACTTATGAGAGTTATAAGTGGAAGTGCAAGAGGAACACTTCTTCATTCAATAGAAGATATACATACAAGACCTACTTTAGACAGAGTTAAAGAGTCACTATTCAATATAATCCAAAACGATATAGAAGATGCTGTTGTATTAGATTTATTTGCAGGTAGTGGAGCAATTGCAATAGAATTTCTAAGCAGAGGAGTAAGCAAAGCGTATATGTGCGATAATAATCCGAAAGCTGTTGAAATGATAAGGAAAAATTTGCAAAGAACTCATTTGGAACAAAATGCTATTGTGTATAACAAAGATTACAAAGATTGTCTTAAGAGTTTACAAAATATACAGTTTGATATAATATTTTTAGATCCACCATATAAAACAGATTGTGCAATAGAAGCGATGAAATGCATAAAAAGTGCGCAAATGTTGAAAGATTGTGGAAAACTAATCGTAGAAACTGACGAACCAGACAAATATTTAGAAGAAATTAAGAATAAAAATATAGATTTTGAAATTTACGATTTAAGAAAATATGGAAGAGCATCTTTAATAAG
>OLHG01002439.1_pt1 | contig 9901 bp, 10 predicted proteins | sample 1605971 | NCBI WGS metagenome assembly OLHG01 (sample SAMN03283289) | human gut metagenome | biome: human-associated habitat; material: feces | host: Homo sapiens | place: Peru | collected 2012 | reverse complement strand
TTGCTAAATCTTGTTAATTGGTTCAGACTTTCTAATAGATACTTGCTAATTTCTTTGCTTACAACTATATCTGCACCATCTTCAAAAACAAAAATATCTCCAATTTTTTCTCTCTTAATTCCCAGTTTCATTATACCACTTAAATAATCTTTATGTACATATTTTTCTTTATTTTCTTTTGGAAGTTTTATTCTTACAACTTCGGCTATGTTCGAATAGTTGTATTTGTTTTCTGTGATTAATTCAGAATATTTATCTGGATATATAATAAGTACTGGTTTTTCTGCCTCTTCGCACGGTACAAAAAATATATAATTTTCTTCCTTTTGCATTTTTAAGATCTCTTGACTTATTACTTTTTGATGCATATTTAAAAAATCAGTATATACAATTTGATTTCTTGTTTTAGCCAGTTTTATTTTGTCTAATATCTTTGCTACTAATAATTTATCTTCCTCATCATTATATTTGTTAATAATATCATTTTTTTGCATTTTTAATCTCCTTTACAATTTTCTCCGAAATACTTTTTACACTTAAATGATTTATTTCTTCGAGTTCTTCAACTGTTCCATGTTGTATAAATTCATCATTATATGCAAAGCCTTGCAATTTCACATCTTTAATATTTGTAGTAAGTTCTGCTATGCTTGTATATAACCCACCATTGATACTTCCATCCTCCAAAGTATAAACATTTTTGTTTTTTTGTATTGATTTTAATATGTTTTGTTTGTCTAATGGTTTTAAAAATCTAACATTGATAACCTCTGCATCTATTTTCTTCTTTGCAAGTTCATCTGAAATTTCTACTGCTTTAGAAACCATCTTGCCTATCGCAAGAATAGTTAAATCTTTTCCTTGTTTTATTATTTCACATTTTCGCTCTTCTATTTTTTGAATTTGATTTTCTTCTTTTTTAAATTCAATATCTGACTGTCCACCTCTTGGATATCTTATTGCAACGGGAGTTGTCATTTTGTTTACAGCTATTTCTAGCATATCTTCTAATTCATTAAAGTCTTTTGGTGCCATTATTATTATGTTTGGAATAAGCTTTAAAAATGCCATATCTAACATTCCGTGATGTGTTTCGCCATCAGAGCCTACTGCTCCCGCTCTATCCACACACATAACAACGTGTAAATTTTGCATACAAATATCGTGAATTATTTGGTCATATGCTCTCTGTAAGAAAGATGAATATATTGCAACCACTGGTGTTATTCCTTCCATTGCCATTCCTGCTGCCATTGTTAGTGCATGTTGTTCTGCTATTTCCACATCAAAAAATCTTTCTGGATAATTCTCTTTGAACTTGGTAAGTCCTGTTCCAGCTGTCATTGCAGCTGTTATTGCTACTATGTTCTTATTATCTTTTGCAAGTTTTACTAGTTTCTCTCCAAATACTTTAGAATAATCTGCTTTCTTTGATTTTAATGGTTTTCCAGTTTCTATATCAAAACTTGAAGTGCTATGATATTTGTCTGGATTTTCCTCAGCATATTTATAACCTTTGCCTTTAATAGTCTTACAATGTATTAATATTGGTCCTCTTAAATCCTTTGCTCTAGATAACATCGCTTCCAATTTTTCTATGTCGTTTCCGTCAACAGGTCCAAGGTATTTAAATCCTAAATCCTCAAACATCATATTAGGCAATACTAATTGTTTTATGCTATATTTCACTCTTCTTACAAATTTTATAATTGAGTTTCCCACTCTAGGAATTTTGCCTACAGCATTTTTTATTCTTCTATTAGAGTTTGTATAGACTTTTTTTGTTCTCATTTTTGATAAAGCCATAGCTAAACCACCAGTATTCTTTTCTATACTCATCTCATTATCATTTAATATTACTATAATATTTGTATTACTTACTCCTGCATCATTTAAAGCTTCTAGCGCCATTCCTCCAGTTAGAGCTCCGTCTCCTATTACTGCAATAACTTTATAGTTTTCATTTTTTATATCTCTTGCCCTTGCCATTCCCAACGCTGCCGAAATTGATGTGCTACTGTGTCCTGTATTAAAACAGTCATATTCAGATTCTGCCGTCTTTGGAAATCCAGCAATTCCATTTAATTGTCTTAATGTTGAAAACGTTTCTTTTCTGCCAGTTAATATTTTGTGAGCATATACTTGATGTCCCACATCCCAAACTATTTTATCGTTTGGTGTATCAAAAATATCGTGCAAAGCAATAGTTAATTCTACTACTCCTAAGCTTGATGCTAGATGCCCTCCTGTTTTAGAAACATTTTCTATTATAAAATCTCTAATTTCTTGAGCTAATTCTTCTTTTTCTTTTATATTTAACTTTTTCAAATCTTTTGTGTTGTCAATTTGATTTAATATGTTATACATCCTTATAATTCTCCTGTTGATTTTATTTATATATAATATCATATATAAAAATTTTTTTAAAGACTGGATTTTTATTTTTATTTGTGTTATTATATATGTTGTATTAAATATTGGGATGTCGCCAAGCGGTAAGGCCTCGGACTCTGACTCCGATATGCGTGTGTTCGAATCACACCATCCCAACCAAATTAAAGATATGAGAATGTTGTTTTATATTCTCATATTTTTTATATAAAAAGAAAATTCCAGCAGTCCATTTTGTAACTGCTGGAATTTGGAGAAGTGCTATTCAGAGTCCTCACCATTGTTTTCAATAACGATTCTTTTCATTCTTCCTCTGTAGTAAACTACCAACAACAGGACAATAATACAAATCGTTGAAACTGCTAGTAGAATCCCCCAGGTTGGCTGGATAGTTTTTGCTAAGCTCGAACCCAAAACTACGCTTAGAGCGAAGATATTAATCACATGCGTAATTCGAGTATCAATGAATTCGAGAATCAGGATCAAAATCAGCCAAGTTGTTACCCATTGGCTAAATGTTGGAGTTCCAGATTCAAAATATTGCAATAAGCAACTCACGTTTGCTCCTATGAGCAAACCTACTACTAGGATTCCTACCTTGACGAAAAGACTTACCCGCTTTGGCATTATTATCTCTCCTTAGTGTGCAAATTTCTGGCTCTCGCCAGATTACACTTATATTATACCACATTTTGGTAGTTATGTAAAGTTGTGTCATATTATATCTAATTTATTTGTGAATTTTAGCCTTAATCTATTGACATTACTAAGATTTGTAGCATATAATACAAATCAATAAAGGCATTTTAGGAGGAACTTACTTTTATGAACCACAACTTGGACTACAATAATATGTCTGATGAAGAATTACTCGATTCAATACGAGCTGACGATAAACACGCCCTTGAATTTTTAATTTGCAAATATAAAGATTTGGTTAATTCGAAAGTTAACAAATATTTTATTATTGGTGCTGAAAAAGAGGATATAATTCAAGAAGGTTTAATCGGCTTATACAAGGCAATAAAGGATTACAAAAGTGATAAACAAAATTCTTTTAAATCTTTTGCCAACTTATGTATTGAGCGTCAATTAATAACTGCCATAAAATCTTCTAATAGACAAAAACATATTCCACTTAATTCTTATCTATCTTTAAATATGCCAGCTTATGAAGATACTGATGGCAATAACGATACTGAAGTTATGGAAATTTTAGACGCAAACATTATAGAAGATCCATTAGACACTATCACTAAAAAAGAATACATTTCTAATGTAGAAAATGTTATTGATACCTCTCTTAGCGACTTTGAAAAAAAGGTTCTTAACAGATATATTCAAGGTGAGTCTTATGTTAAAATTGCCGAAAAGTTGGATGCTCCAGTAAAATCTGTTGATAACGCTATTCAACGTATTAGAAAGAAAACTGTTAAAAATTTAAATAATATATCTTAAAATAAGTGTCGGCTCACGCTGACACTTTATATTATAAAAAATACTTGCTATTGTTTTTTAATTGTGTTAAAATAATTTATGTACTAAATATTAATTTTTGCTACCATAGCTCAGTAGGTAGAGCGCAGCCTTGGTAAGGCTGAGGTCACCAGTTCAATTCTGGTTGGTAGCTCCATTTTTATATGCGGGTATAATTTAGTGGTAGAATGCCATGCTTCCGACCTGGTCGCGCGAGTTCGATTCTCGCTACCCGCTCCACGTTATAAAAGTTTATAATATTAGAATTTAATAGAATAAGAATAGCAAATATAAAATTCTTTAAAACAACTGTTAGGAGGATGAAAAAATGCAGTACAAAATTGTTCTTGACAAGGCTATAATACTACCTGCCGCAGTAGAAAGATTGGAGATGAATGTGCAAAAGCTATGTAATGAAGGTTGGCAGCCTCAAGGGAGTATCTATATATTTAACGATGGAAAAGATATTTGTGCCTGTCAGGCAATGGTAAAATAACTGCAAAATGAAAAAAGAGAAGGTCTAGAAAATTATTTCTATATCTTCTCTTTTTGTAGAGGAATTAACATATTATGAGAACGTATGTCTTCTTCCTGTTATTAAGTTGTCAGTATCACTCCTTTTAGCAGCTTCAGTAGAATAACATGCAACATTAGAAATAAATTCATAAGTACTTGGCTTACCATCATCCAGTGCCCACAAGTCGTAGGCTATATTATACATATAGTCTTTATTGATTGCTGGAACACGTGGGTCACATTTATTGACTCCTAAAATTGCAAGCGCATGGAAAAGCCTTGAAAAGTTATCTGCATACATTTCTTTTTTAGTTGGTTTATTGATTTCGCATATAATTCTTTCAACAACTTCACTATGAATTTTTCTCATGTCAGATTTTTTGAGTTGCCGTTTCAAACCAAGAATTCCATAGTATCCCTTTTTTTCATCAAGCCAAAAAGACTTTGGAATAGACCTTTTATAGGATACACCTTCTTGAATTGCTTCGCAAGTTTCAAACCCATATGGAGAACCCCGAAGCAAATCATAAATAAGCTCATCAAGTTCTGCTTTTCTCACCATTATGTTTGACCTCCAAAAAATATTGTATAGTAATTATAGCATATTTACATAAAATTGTCAATTTATCTTTTAATTATTCCACCATGACATTTTAATTCATATACTTTTGTTTTTCCCTTATAGATTGTTTCAATACCCTCGAAGTAATTTAAATCTCCTTTTACAGAAAAACTATATTCATATTCACCATTCTTATAATTTTGGGGACCTCTTACTGGTATTACATCATTATCTTCTCCAACTGCCATTAATGCAGGGCGTAATGCTTTATCCATCGCTTCTTCGCTTAATGTTTCATCTATTGTAATACCATAATAATTCATACCCCAAATAGGTGTATCATCATTAAAATATACAACTTCTTCTCCCATAAATTTAGTTCCACCAAAATATGTATCGTGATATGTCATTTTATCGTTTTGATAATGATAATCGTGAGAACCTTTTCTTGATGAATCTGCCTTTTTTACATTTGCATTTGCATAAGTTTGTTTTTTGGCTTCAATTAAAAATTCATATAATTGTTTGTCCATATTCTTTCTCCTTTATTTTATTTTCTTTTATATTTAACGGAATCTCTTTATAATGTTCCAAAATTTGAAATATCAAAAGTATTTGGGCTATCGTACCAAGATGGTGCTTTCAATGATGTCAATGGGGACGGAGCTTTTTGACAACTTTATTCAATATATATTTTCCTTACCGTTTCTCTTCCAATTCTAAGTTTTTCTGATATTTTTCTTAATGAAATATTATATTCTGTTTTTAAAATTATTATAAGTTCTTTTAATTTAATTTTATCTTTCTTTAAATCATCAAGTATAATATCCTCTTATTTTAAAATCCTTGTCAAAATTTATCTATCATTTCGTTTTTTTATGTTGTCAAAATTCTCCGTCCCCATTGGCAAAATTCTCCGTCCCCATTGGCATATTTTAGCCATTCAGGAATAAATCTATAAATTCCATGATGACCACCTTCATAAAAATAAACATTAATATACTCTTTTACATCTATAGAATTATTTTCACTAACATTCAAAACCACCTTATAGTTCTCTATTGTAAATCCATCTGCACTTTCCGATGTTTCTCTTGAATTTCTATGTGCTAAATTTGAAAAAACTTTTATTCCAAATATACCAGCAATGATACAACCTATCACTAAGAATATAACACTGCAATTACGTAATTTATTATATTTACTACCTCCTTTCATGTTTCTTCTCCCAATTTTACTTTTATATTTTTTCTTCATAATAATTCTATAAATTCATAATTAAATATACTTATTTCTTTTGTTCCATTTATCATAGTTGATTTATAGGGATCATGAATATGACCATGTATATGATAAGGAACTCTATTTTTAAATAAATAATATGTTATACCAAATAGTCCTTGATGAGCTGGATTTCTTGCTAAATTGCTATTAAATTTAGTATCATGGCTAACTAAAATATCAACTTCTTCTTTGTCTTTTAAGAATTCTATACTCTCTTTTTGTGAAAATGAAGGAAAGTTTGATGGTTTATATTTGAAACTGCCTTGAATTCCAAGTAGTTTAATGCCATTAACATTAATAACATTTCCATTCAAATCATTTAAATTATATTCTTTAATATAATCATTGTCATGATTTCCAAGTAATGCATATATTTTTTCTCTTTCAATATATTTTAATATAATAGGTAAGTCTCTATATCCAAAATCACCTAATAATAAGCAAATATCGTAATTATTATGATCTACCACAAAAGATTTAAATTTTTCTTCATCTAATGTATTATGAGTATCAGATATAACTAATAATCTTATATTACCAGTTATATTTCTTGCTTGTCCACATATATTCAATAATGATTCCTCTTGATTAGCATATTTTTTCTCAAACGAATAAATATTATCATCGTTTGATTGCATTAGATTCTCATAATATTCATCTAAGCTCATAGTTTTATTGGGTTTTATACGTCTTTTTATAAAATCGGATAATTTCATAATTTTTTTTACCTTTCAATTATATAGTTTTTAATTTTTGGTATCATTTCTAATATAGTATCTTTTAACAAGTATAATTTATCTACTAACTCATTTACTCCTATTTAGAGAGATTATACCATTAATTTTAAATATTGTCATTACAATTCACTAGATTATATATATATAACATGTTATTTATGCTCCATATAATACAAAATAACAAAAGATACTGAGATAATTAATTTTTCAAATTATCTTGATATCTTTTGCATTTTTATCAGTACAATCTAGATTTTTTAAATGTATATTCTTATTTTCTATCAGCAAAGAAATCAGCCCAATATGGATTTTCTTTATCAAAAATCTCCTTTTCTTCTTTTGTTAAATTATGTGGATAGTCTTTAAATAAGTTATAGTATTTCTTTTTATCAAATGTAAAAACATGTTCTCCGATTGTATCTACATTATCAACCCACCATATTTTATCATCATTATTGTTTTTGTATAACTCGTATCCCGAACAATTTTGTTCCTCATCTTTCTCTAACACTTTTGGGTTTGTAAATTTCATTTCATTGTTACATTTAGGACATCTTACTACTTGAAATTCCTGGTTTTCACTCCAAGTTAACTTTAAAGTATTTCCACATAGACATTGTTCTGTTGTAGTATTTTCTGACATTTTTTCTAATTTTTCCTCTTTTTCATCATAAGACATATTTATCTACCTCCTCATATATATCTATTATCTCTTATCTTTATTAAAAATGTCAATAGCATGTCTTATTTTATTAACCTAAATGTTTCTACTAGCGCCATTATTTTATCTACTATACATACTAAAAATGCTTCTTTGTTTCTTGGCACTTTTGTTATTGTTAATGGCCACATATGTGTTTCTATTATCTTTGTGGTTTCTTCGTTCGCATTACACATTTGTCTTGCATTTTTGCTTGCTGTTTTTGGATGTCTATACCCATGCCATCTATGTGATGCATCTTTTTCGTGCCAGTCATATAAGAATAAATCGTGCAAGAATGCTCCTGCTATTAGATTTTTATAATTGAATTTTATATGAAATCTTTTCTCCAATTTTTTAGCCCATAGTAAACTGTAATATGCAACATTTCTAGAGTGCTTATATACTGTTGTTGTTCCATGTTGAAAATATAATGACTCTAGTTTGCATACTTGTTTATAATTTTTTATATTCCTTAAATTTGAATATAATTCTCTTTCTACTACATTTATCATTTACATCATTTCCTTTGTATGTTCTAATTCTATTGTAACACTTAGTTTATGAGCTTTCAATATGTATAATTTGCTAATTTTGCCAAAAAACAACACATCTTCATTTAGATGTGCTGTCTTTTGTTTAATTGTTTTTATCTTTATAAACTTTTATTATATCTTTTAATCCCATTTTTGTTCCATAATTTAGTATTGCATTCGAATAAATTTTTATAGCAACTTTAGATATTATTAATATGGTTACAAGTAGTACTGCTATTGATATTAGAACATCTTTTGTGCTAGCTAATCCCATCATTATTCTAAATGGCATGCAGAATGGAGATGAAATTGGACATATTGATGCAAATACATTTAAGTCGCTTGTAGGATTCATCATTGTAAAGTATGATAAATAGAATCCTATAACTGCAAGCATTGCAACTGGTCCGTTTGCTGATTGTATATCCTCTGGTTTGCTTACAGTTGAGCCCGTTAGTGCATATAATAGTGCATATGCTAAGTATCCTAATATAAAGTAAACAATAGTTATTACTCCTAAATATGGTGTTATTGTTGACATATCTAATACACTATTTAATACTTCTGGTTCTAAGAAACTCTTTGCACTTATTAGCGCTGTTGCAACTAATAAAATCATTTGTAATAATCCAACTATTCCTATTCCGATTGTTTTTCCTAATACAATTGTTTTTGGTGTTGTTGATGTTACAAGTGTTTCTATTATTTTTGATGTTTTCTCTGTTGTTATAGAGCTTGATACTTGATATGCACAGAAATATATTGCATAAAATAGTACTATTGAAAGCAACATCATAGCAAGTACGTTTCCGTGTGTTTCTTCTTCAGTTTGTTCCAAAACAAATTCAAAGTTTGGTGTTATTGATTGTAATTGTTCTTCAGTTAAGCCAAGTTTACTTATTTGAAGATTTGTGTATACTGTATTTATTGCTGAGATTATATCATCTGGAACTTTAGACATCATTACTGCACTTTTTATGATATATTTAACTTTTATATTCGAGTCTTGTCTGTCTATTATTATCGCAGATTCAACATCTTCATTTGCTATTTTTTCTTTTACTTCTTCATAATTTATATTTGATATTTCTATTTCATATCCTGTATCTAGACTTTTAAGTCCTTCTAGTGATCCTTCAAATACATTTTGTTCGTCTACTATTAATAGTTTGTTTCCTGTGCTTTCTCCATTTATTGATTTTAGGATGTTTGGTATATTAAATCCTACAATTATCATTATTAGAAAAATTATAGTTGATATAATGAAAGATTTTCTTGTAAGCATATCTTTCATTGTAAATTTTGTTACTGTTAATAAATCTTTCATCTTATTCACCTACCTTTTCTATAAAAATATCATTTAATGTTGGTTTCATAATTTCAAATTTGTTAACTTCCACATTGTTTTGTACTAGCTCTTGTAAAAGCTTATGTGCTTTTTTCTCATCATCTATTTTTATTGTATAATCATTGTTCTTTTCGTTTTCTATTGTTAATTCTAGCTTTTTAATATATTGGTCAATTTTCACATTTGTCTCTACTTGAATTCTGTTTGCTGGATATTCCTCTTTAATTTTTCTAAGATTTCCTTGTAAAACTGTTTTTCCTTTATTTAATATTAAAATATCACTACAAAATTCTTCTATTGTTGCCATTTGGTGTGCTGACATTATTACATATTTTCCATTTTTCACTAAAT
>OLHG01002436.1_pt1 | contig 9904 bp, 12 predicted proteins | sample 1605971 | NCBI WGS metagenome assembly OLHG01 (sample SAMN03283289) | human gut metagenome | biome: human-associated habitat; material: feces | host: Homo sapiens | place: Peru | collected 2012 | reverse complement strand
TTCAGGCGATGCCTTCCTGATTAAAATTAAGATTTTAATCAGGAAATAGTATCACTAATATCCGAAAGGAGTCCTGAGCGTGATCCGCATTCTCTCCGTTTATGGCACCCTGCTGCTGCGCGCCATGGGGCAGACACTGCTGCTGGCACTGTCCGGCCTGTTCTTTGCCTGCATCCTGGGTCTGGTTTTCGGCCTGCTCAGCGTCGTAAAAAGTCGAATCTGTAATGCCATTTCCACCATTTTCGTGGACGTGATCCGGGGCGTTCCCATGATCGTGCTGGCATTTATGATCTACTTCGGCGTTCCCCAGGCAATCAACGGCCTTCTCACCGGCAGCAAGTTCACCCTTACCGCCCTTCAGGCCGGCACGGTAGCCCTGGCGCTGAACTGCGGCGCATACATGGCAGAAATTATTCGTGCCGGTATTCAGAGTGTGGATCCCGGTCAGATGGAGGCAGCCCGCTCCCTGGGTCTGCCTTATTGGCGCGCCATGGCCAAAGTCGTGCTGCCCCAGGCCATCCGCACCATGATTCCCAGCATCATCAATCAGTTCATCATCACCCTGAAGGATACCTCGATTCTGTCCGTCATCGGCTTCCCGGAGCTGGTCAACACCGCCAAGAACGTGGTGGCCAACACCATGCGTGCCTTTGAGGTCTGGACCATCGTGGGCATCATGTACCTGATTGTCATCACGCTGCTGTCCCGTCTGGCAAAGCGTCTGGAAAGGAGACTGAACCGTGGCCGTGAATAAGAACAATGTGAAGATTCACATTTCCCATCTGAAGAAGAATTTCGGCAAGCTGGAAGTCCTCAAGGACGTATCCGCCGACATCTGCGAAGGCGAGGTCGTGGTGGTTCTGGGGCCCTCCGGTTCCGGCAAGTCCACTCTCCTTCGATGCCTGAACCGGCTGGAAGAAATCACCGCCGGGGAAGTCGTTGTGGACGGTCACGACATGACCGACAAGAAAACCGACCTGAACAAGGTTCGTCAGAATGTGGGCATGGTGTTCCAGCACTTTAACCTTTTCAACAACCTGGATGTGATGGGCAACATGACCCTGGCTCCCACAGAGCTGAAAATGGCCACCAAGGCTCAGGCCACGGAAAAGGCTCTACAGCTGCTGGAGCGGGTCGGCCTTCTGGACAAGGCTTCCGCCTACCCTGCCCAGCTGTCCGGCGGTCAGAAGCAACGGGTGGCCATCGCCCGGGTGCTTGCCAATGAGCCGGAGATTCTGCTGTGCGACGAGGCGACCTCCGCTCTGGACCCGGAAACCACCCAGACCATTCTGCGGCTGCTGAAAACCATCCGGGATACCCTGGGCATCACCATCGTGGTCATTACCCACGAAATGCGGGTGATTCAGCAGGTTTGCACCCGGGTAGCGGTGCTGGACGGCGGTCTGGTGCAGGAGGAAGGCTCGGTTTCCGAGGTCTTCGCAGCTCCCAAATCCAAGGCAGCCAAACGGCTGCTTCTGATGGCAGACGAGGAGGAAGAAAGCTATGCTGGATAAAGCCATGATGGAAATGATGGCCCAGGGCATCTGGGACACCTGCTATATGACAATCGTCGCCACCTTCTTTGGCTATGTCATCGGCCTGCCCCTGGGCATTGCCCTGACCCTGTCGGACGAAAGCGGCATCACCCCCAACCGGGCGGTGTACCGGATTCTGGATATCATCATCAACATTACCCGGAGCATTCCCTTCCTGATTCTGCTGATTCTGGTTATGCCCCTGACGAAGCTCTTGGTCGGCAAAACCTACGGCTCCACCGCCACCATCGTTCCCCTGACCCTGGCCGCCGCCCCGCTGATTGGCCGGATGGTGGAGTCTTCCCTGAAGGAAGTTCCCGCCGGGGTCATTGAGGCGGCGCTCAGCATGGGCGCGAAAACCGGCACCATTGTCCGGAAGGTGCTCATCGGCGAGGCCAGAACCTCCCTGCTGGTAGGCGGCACCATCGTGCTGGGCACGGTGCTGGGCTACTCCGCCATGGCCGGCGTCATCGGCGGCGGCGGACTGGGCGACATTGCCATCCGCTACGGCTACTACCGCTACGACACCGCCGTGATGCTGGTGACTCTGGTGTTCATTGTGGCCATTGTGCAGCTTTTGCAGGGGTTGGGCAATCTGGCCGCCCGGAAAATCGATCACAGAAAATAAGGCGGAATACTTATGGATTTTACGGTTATGAAAGCCTACCTGCCCCGATACTGGGAGGCACTGCTGCTGACCCTCCGCATCGGCTGGCAGGGCGTAGCCCTTGCCCTGGTGCTGGGCATTGCCTGCGCCGTGGCGGTGCACTGGAAAATACCGGTGCTCCGGCAAATCGTAGGCGGCTATATTGAGCTGTTTCGCAATACACCCCTGCTGGTGCAGCTGTTTTTCCTGTACTTTGCCCTGCCGAAGATCGGCCTGCGCATTTCCGCGGAAACCTGCGGTGTTCTGGGTCTGGGGCTTCTGGGCGGCGCCTACATGGCAGAGACCTTCCGCAGCGGCCTGGAAAATATCCCGGCCATCCAGACGGAAAGCGCCCAGAGCCTTGGCATGAACCCGGCTCAGGTTTTTGGCCTCGTGATTCTTCCTCAGGCCATTACCTCCAGCGTCCCGGGGCTGCTGGCGAATCTCATCTTTCTTCTGAAAGAGACCAGCGTCTTTTCCACCATCAGCCTGATGGATCTGATGTTCACCGCTAAAGACCTGATCGGAATGTACGCAAAAACCATTGAGTGCCTGACCCTGCTGGTAGGCTTCTATCTGATCATGCTGCTGCCTGTGTCGATTTTGGGCAGCTGGCTGGAAAGGAGGCTGCGCTATGCAGAGTTTGGGGATTGACGTGCTCTTCAAGGGCACGAACTTCCTGCGCTTACTCGGCGGCCTGTGGGTGGCTATCCGCATCAGTCTGATCTCCGTGGCCATCAGCATTGTACTGGGCATTTGCATGGGTATGCTCATGACCTCCAAAAGCAAGGTTTTGAAGGTGATATTCCGGATTTATCTGGAAATCGTTCGAATCATGCCGCAAATGGTGCTGCTGTTCGTGGTGTATTTCGGCACTACCCGGGTCTTCGGCTGGAATCTGGAGGCGGAGACCGCGGCCATCATCGTCTTCAGCTTCTGGGGCACGGTGGAAATGGGCGACTTGGTTCGGGGTGCTTTGCAAAGCATTCCCGTGATTCAGTGGGAAAGCGCCCAGGCTCTGGGCATGAGCCCCTTGCAGGTCTACACCCTGGTGATTCTGCCCCAGACCTTCCGGCGGCTGATCCCCCTGTCCATCAACCTCATCACCCGGATGGTGAAGACCACCAGCCTCGTGATGATGATCGGCATTGTGGAGGTGCTGAAGGTGGCTCAGCAGATCATCGAGGCCAACCGGCGCACCTCCCCCAACGCCGCCTTCGGGGTTTTCGGTGTGGTATTTTTGCTGTATTTTCTGATTTGCTGGCCCATCAGCCGACTGGCGGGGTATTTGGAGAAAAGGTGGTCATAACCGTGGAAAATGTACTTCTGAGCGTGCGGCATCTGAAAAAAGCCTTCGGCGAGCACGCGATTTTTGAGGATTTTAATCTGGACGTTCACAAAGGAGAGGTTGTGGTCATTATTGGCCCCTCCGGCTGCGGCAAAAGCACGCTGCTGCGCTGCCTGAACGGTCTGGAGCCTATCCAGGCCGGCGAAATTCTCCTGGACGGAGAGCCGGTGCTTCGGGACAGCCCCTCCATCACCCGGATGCGCCAGAAAATCGGCATGGTCTTCCAGAGCTATGAGCTCTTTCCCCACAAGACCATTCTGGAAAACATTCTGCTTGCCCCTAGGAAGGTGCAGAAGCGCAGTCGTGCCGAGGTCGAGAAGGAAGCCCTGGAGCTTCTGCAAAAGGTGGGGCTTGCCGACCGGAAGGACGACTACCCCCGGCAGCTGTCCGGCGGTCAGAAGCAGCGGGTGGCCATCGTCCGGGCTCTGTGTATGCACCCGGAAATCCTGCTTCTCGATGAGATCACCGCCGCCCTCGACCCGGAAATGGTTCGGGAGGTGCTGGAGGTGGTGCTGTCTCTGGCAAGAGCCGGCAGTACCATGGTCATTGTCACCCATGAGATGAATTTTGCCCGAGCCATTGCCAACCGGATTCTCTTCATCGAAAACGGCGCGGTGGTGGAGCAGTCCGACGACCCCAAGGCCTTCTTCGCCAGTCCCAAAACCGACCGGGCCAAGGCCTTCCTCAAGTCCTTTGACTACGACGAATAAGCAAAGCCCCCGGCGGTGCCGGGGGCTTTCCCTATTTAACCCATAACCTTTGCCAGCTTTTGCAGCACCCGGCCGTTGACCTCCAGATAGTAGGCCGCCTCCGCGGTGCTCATATCCGCGTCGTTCCACTTTTCAAAGGCCGCGTCAATTTCTGTCATTTTCGAGAGCATATTCCCATACTTTGTCAGCAGGGAGAAATCCGTAGGATTCTTGGTGTACTGAGCCATCAGGTCGCAGTATTCGTCATAGAATTCCTCATAGGCATCCATAGCCGCCTTGAATTCAGGACGAATGGCGTTCTCCGAATCGGTGGTGATTTCCGTAGGAATTTTCTCTGTGGTAGGGACGGTTTCCGCGACCCCGGATTCCGGGACATCCGCTGCCGGATGATCGGCGTTTTCAATCAGCTGACTGTCGGACACCTTCTGAAGGAGAGCTGTTTCATTATCAATGGCTAAAGAAAGATACCCATCCTCAAAAGTCAACTCAAAAGAAGATCCATTACCACTCAATTGAATTCCAGATGGGGTTTCAGCCCATTCCATAAAACCTGCATTGGAGCCGATAACTATGTAGGCGGTTCCACCATCCTTCAGGACGAACTGCATATTGGCAATTTCATTACCGGCGGCCTCCAATTCGGATTGGGCGATTTTGGAATTTCCCACAAGCAGATAATCCAGCTTCCAGGTGCCGAGGTAATTGGGCTTGGTTTCGGCAGGTGCTGTCTCCGCGAGAACCGTTTCCGTAGCAGTGGTTTCCACGGGTGCTTTGGCGCCGCAGGCAGTGAGCAGCAGCGCAATGGTGACAATGGCGATGAGTACTCTTTTCATATGGTTTCCTCCCTGTATTTTATACCCCCACCCGGGGGTCGAGCTCCAATGCTTCCGACATACATCCTTTGAGAACATCCTCCAGGCCATTCTGTATGCCGATGCGCTTCAGATAGTTGAGAATGCGGATTTGCTGCTCAATCCTCTCCTTTTCCGTCTTTTTCTGAGCCAATAGTTTTTCCAGAACCTGTCCCACCTCATAGTCGGGATCCAGCATGATATCCCGGATTTCGTTGCGCTTCAGACCCAGCCGGTAATATAGGGCAATTTCCCGAAGCCGCTCCACGGCTTCGGCGTCGTAGAGCTTATAGCCGTCGCTGCCAACCACCGAGTAATTGGCGTATGCCGCGGCCTGGACAACATTTTCATGATGGAAATAATACAAATGCTTCCGTGTAAGCCCGGTAAGCGCACACACCTCTTTGACCGTTTTATACTCTTTCATAGACCCCATCCCTCGGTCTAAGTATAGAGCGTTCCCGGGGAACGCTTCAATAGTCCCGGATGCGGATGAAGTCTTCCTTTCAACAATTGGAATAAACAGTTTTGGACGCATAAAGATACCCCCTGTAAAAGTGACTCATAGAGTCCTATTACAGGGGGTGTAAATTTTGCGAGGCTGCTGTCATAGGATTTCTCGATAAAATGGCTTTTATATCAGAAGCCGGGCACTGGCGCAAAAACTTTTCTCATTTTCCTACTTGACAGATGGGCAAACTTCGTGTATGATAACGGCGGTTAGCAAATGCTAACCGTTTAGAAACCTTATCGGTTAGCATTCGCTAACCTTAGAAAGGAGCCTTCCTTGACTGTCTCCGACTTTTTCTCCAGCGGCAGTGCCCTGGTCGGACTTGTCATGCTGCTCACGCTCCTTTTCCGTCTGAAAAAGCATTTAAGACGGCTGGCAAGGCAGCCGGGAAGGAGCCAATGATATGTCCGAGGATTACCTGATCCGCAACTGCGCCCCCACCCTGGCAGGCATCAAAACCGCAAATCTGTTCAGCTGCCCTTGCCCGGATCGGGCGGAGCTGGTGGCCTCCCTGTGCCGGCTGAACGGTCGGCTCTGCCGGAAGGGGCTTCGGGTGGTTCCCCTCCGGTTCTCGGAGAAGAAGGCACTGATCTACCTGTACCGACCCCGGCAGTTGGCGGCGGATTTGCGCCATGGGGAAGCCATGCGGATTTTGAATCCGCTGGGCTATGACTGCGCCAAAAGTGAGCAATGTCTGGTGCGTCTGGCCCGAAAACTCCGTGCCCGGGAGGAGTTTCCCCACGAAATCGGCCTGTTTCTGGGCTATCCTCCGGCAGATGTGTGCGGCTTCATCGAAAATAAGCCCTGCACCTGCAAGTGCGTGGGCTGCTGGAAGGTCTACACCGACGAGGCAGGAGCCAGGCAGAAGTTTGCCCAGTACCGCAAATGCACCGAAATCTACTGCGATGCCTGGGCAAAGGGAATTGATATTGAACGGCTGACCGTAGCCGGTTGATATACCATTATAAATGGAAAGGTTGAAAATACGATGAGTAAAGTTGCTGTTGTTTATTGGAGCGGTACCGGCAATACCGAGGAAATGGCCAATGCCGTGGCCGAAGGCGCCAAGAGTGCGGGCTGCGAGGTTTGTCTGGCCCCCGTGGCCGAGTTCTCCGCCGAGCGTATGGACGAATTTGATGCCGTTGCCTTTGGCTGCCCCGCCATGGGTGCGGAGGAACTGGAGGACAGCGAATTTGATCCTCTGTTCCAGGACTGCCGCAGTAAGCTCTCCGGCAAAAAGATTGCCCTGTTCGGCTCCTACGGCTGGGGCGACGGCGAGTGGATGCGCACCTGGGAGGAAACCTGTCAGGCAGACGGCGCGAAGCTGGCCTGCGAGAGCGTCATCTGCCAGGAAGCCCCCGACGATGAGGCTCTGGAAGCCTGCCGGAACCTGGGTGCCGCACTGGCATAAGTCAAAACCGAAATACCTCCTAAAATACCTCCTAATGGATTTCCCCTAATCGTGTACGGGCAATGCCGAATGGCATTGCCCGTATCAGCGTGTCAAAAAAGTCCGAAAAACACGTTGTTATTCCGAACCAGTCGAATTCAGCAGTGTGGAAATTCCCTCCAAGTGTCAGGGCGCTTCTGGCGAAGCACAAAGCCCACCTTGTGTAAAGGGGGGTGGCACGGCGCAGCCGTGACGGGGGGATTGTACGTTTTTCAAAAGTGTTTATTGATTGCTACAATTTGACAATCCCTCAGTCAAAAATCAAAGATTTTTGCCAGCTCCCTTTACACAAGGGAGCCGGGGTGCTCCCGCACCAGTGCATTTATCGATGTTTCTCAGAAGGGCAAAAGAATTGTGCCACATTCGTTTTTTGACAGTCTTTCAAGCCTTCCCCTCCCAGGGGAAGGCTTGGACGTAAACTGCGCCGTCGCTCAGGGGACGGCTTGAAAATAAATTGGAGGTTCCCATTATGAAATCCATCCGGGAAATCTACAAAATCGGCAAAGGCCCCTCTTCCTCCCACACCATGGGGCCTCAGAAGGCCGCCCTGCTGTTCCGGGAGCGGTATCCCGACGCCCAACGCTATCAGGTCACCCTCTACGGCTCCCTGTGCAAAACCGGCGTAGGTCACGGCACCGACCGGGTGCTGCTGGACACCCTGGGAGAGAACCGGACGAAGGTGCTCTTTTCCCAGGAAAGCTGGGAAGGGATGCACCCGAATACCATGGATTTTGCCGCCTTTTCCGGCGAAAAAATCCTGGGACAGCTCAGAATCGAGTCTGTCGGCGGGGGAGATATCCGGATTCCCGGAGAAACCGAGCCTCCGGAAAGCGAGGAGATCTACATTGAGCACTCCTTCGCGGAAATCGCGGATTTCTGCAAATGGCGGTATATCGACACCCTGTCTTCCTATGTGGAGCTGAACGAGGGGCCGGAAATCTGGGATTTTCTCGCTACGGTCTGGCAGACCATGAAGCAGTCCATTGACGAGGGACTCAGCCGGGACGGGGTGCTCCCCGGCGGTCTGGGCGTTCAGCGGAAGGCCAAATATCTCTACACCCAGGTTCCCGACGACCGGATTCCGGCGCTGCGGGAATTTCAGCAGATTGCCGCCTTTGCCTATGCCGTAGCCGAGCAGAACGCGGACAACGGCACCGTGGTCACCGCCCCCACCTGCGGCGCCTGCGGGGTGGTTCCGGCGGTGCTGCGCTATGCCCAGGAAAATCGGGGCTTTTCCGACGAGCAGATCTGCCGGGCTCTGGCCACCGCCGGAATCATCGGCAACCTGACCAAAACCAACGCCTCCATTTCCGGGGCGGAATGCGGCTGCCAGGCGGAAATCGGCACGGCCTGCTCCATGGCCGCCGCCGCTCTGGCGGAGCTTTTCGGGCAAAATCTGGATCAGGTGGAGTACGCGGCGGAGGTAGCCATGGAGCACCACCTGGGGCTCACCTGCGACCCCATCTGCGGTCTGGTGCAGATCCCCTGCATCGAGCGAAACGCCGTGGCAGCGGTGCGGGCCATGAACGCCTGCAACCTGAGCTATTTTCTCACCGGCTCCCGGAATATCAGCTATGATATGGTCTGCCGGGCTATGAAGGAAACGGGCATCCATCTGGATCACCGGTTCCGGGAAACCAGCGAGGGAGGCCTTGCCAAAATCTACCAGCGCAGGCAGGCCCGCCGGGGCTGATTTTTCCCCTGTTTTTTCAGCGCAGGCTCTTGTATTTTCCCGTCAGCGGAGTATAATTTCTCTATCATAATCTGTTACTAATCACGCAAAGAAGGTTTTCCGCCACATGAACCGTTTTTTCCTGGACTGCTACATTGGCATTTCCGTTGTGATTGCCGCCATTGACAGCATTCTTGCCATCAAATCCTCCCAAAAGCAAACCGCTACCGGCAAGTACCTGGCCTTAGCCTGCGCCTGCGCCGCCCTGGTGGACATCAGCTATCTGATCAGCATTCTGACAGACAGCCACCTGTGTATGTCCGTCATGTCCAGCGTCTATTTTGTCACCATCGACTTTATGCTGCTGGGACTGCTGGCCTTTACGCTGCATTTCATCAAAGGACGCTTTTCCAAAACCACTCGCCGACTGATGATTCTGGGCAATGTCTACGCTCTGTTTGAGCTGGTGGTGTTTGCCCTGAATCCCTTCCTGGGCATTGCCGTCGATTATATACCCAGGAACACGGAGATTGCCCGGTACGCCTATCAGATGAAGCCCCTGTACATCTCCCATTTGGTCTTTTCCTATGTGCTGGTGGGCACGGTGATTTTTCTGCTGGTTTGGAAACTGTGCCAGGTTCCCAGGGAATACCGGAATCAGTACCGGTTCGTCATAGCGGGAATTCTCGCCATCGTGGCAGTGAACGCGGTGTTCCTGTTCTGCCATTCCGATGCTATTTGGGATCTGCTGGACTATTCCATCTGCGGCTACAGTCTGACCTCCTACCTGCTGTATTGGAGCTGCTTTAACTACTCTTCCCGGGGAATGCTCAACACCCTGAAAACCAGCATTTTTGAAAACGTCGGCCAGGGCGTTATCCTGTTTGATTGCGACAACCACCTGATCCTCCACAACCGGCGAGCCGACGAACTGCTGGGAGAATCTCTTCCCGGCCAATGTCAGACCCTTCAGGCCTTCCTGGAACATTACGATCTTTCGGAAGCCGCCGTCTCCCAGGAAGATTCCATTTCCCTGCAATGCTATGTCAAAAGGGAGGATCAGACCCAGCACCCCCTGCGCTGCGACATCCGCTGTCTGAAAAACGACCGGGGTCAGCAGCTGGGGCAGCTGTTCGTCTTCTCCGACGCGGAGCTGGAAACGGATTTGCTTACCGGCTTTC
>OLHG01002431.1_pt1 | contig 9925 bp, 10 predicted proteins | sample 1605971 | NCBI WGS metagenome assembly OLHG01 (sample SAMN03283289) | human gut metagenome | biome: human-associated habitat; material: feces | host: Homo sapiens | place: Peru | collected 2012 | reverse complement strand
CTACGAGCGTGTACCTATATATAATAGAAAAGGGGAGAAATATTATTATTTCTTCGACTCCTCAACGCAGGTCGGTACATACACCAACCTCAAAACTCATAAGCAGTATGATAATAAATATTCCTTTGTGGATGATGACGGCTACTTCGTATTTGACGAAAAGCATCAGTTCAAAAAAGATGAGTCTACGGAGAATATCTATACCGATTCTGACGGAAACAAATATCACTGGGCTTCCGGCGTAAAATGGACTAAGGACGGAAAGCTGAAAGACATATAGCATAAAAATAACCACTTGTTATTGGACAGGTGGTTGTTTTTTGCTCTCGACAAATTTAGTAGTGGAGGATATAATAGAATTACCAATATACTGAAGGTGAATTATGAATTTTAATAATATCCGTATGAGCTGTCTCCGTCAGCTTTGTACAAATCATCACAAAAGATATTCCGCAGCATCAGAAGTTCTGAATATTACAAAAAATTCTACCGAAAAAGGTAATATTCGTGGCAGTTACTTTGATGCAGAAGAAAATCTAACAGTTCCTTTTCACTTTTGGTCGGCAGAAAGTCATAATAAACCATTGATTGTTTATTTTGGCGGCAGCGGAACTGTGGGTTGCTGCAATTTGGCTAATTCTGTAGAATTTCTCGCCTATGCAGGCGGTAAGGATATTCTGTGCAGTGATGTGAATATACTTGTCCCGCAGATGATCATTTTAGGCAGGAATGAATTTGACAATATCTACGGCTATGTTTCCTCTTGTTGCCACTTGATTACCGCTTTGTCGACCCGTTATTCGTTCGATACAAAAAATATAAGAATTTACGGCACCTCCTTGGGCGGTATGTGCGTTTGGAATATGCTCCTATTCCACCCGGATATGATAAACAAAGCATTGTCCGTTACCGGCGAATATTCTGATTATTCTTGCCTGACGGTCAATGATTTTTCCCCACTTAAAAACAAATCTATATGGCTCGTGCACGCCGATGATGATAAGGTGGTTTCGCCGCAATGTGACATAACCTGTTATCCCATGATAATGGAGATGTGCACCGATACGATTTTTACACGCTACTCATCCGGTGGGCATCATATTTCCAAAAGATTCTACAATACACATGAGCATATACGCTGGCTGACAGAATAATGTGGTCTTTATATCCATTCACAGTATTTTATATCTTGAATTTTTCTTACTTGTTGTGCTATTATGAAGAGGGTGATATTATGGATTATATCATTAGAAAAGCCACTGTAGAGGACTATATAGATATAGCAGATATTTCATCGAGAGATTTGGGCTATTACTGTGACCCTATGCTCGTTAAGCATAAGCTGGAAAGAACCGATGATTCTCGTGAGTGTGTTATGGTTGCAGTGTGCGACAGCGAAGTTGTCGGGTTTGTCCATATGGAGCGATATGATGTGCTCTATGCCGATACTATGGTGAATATATTAGGCCTTGCCGTTAGGCAGGAATATCGTCACAGAGGTATCGGTACAGCCTTAATGAACACCGTAGAGGATTATGCCCTAAAGAAAAAAATTTTCTTTGTTCGGCTTAATACAGGTGAGGGAAGAGTAGAGGCGCACAGATTTTATAAGTCCTTAGGATATACCGACAAAAAGACACAGCTTAGACTGATAAAAAAGTTAAAAGAAAAACAGTAAAGAAAAACCGTAGTGAGTTCACTACGGTTTTGTTAATTGTATGAGATTAAATTATTTATTCTCTGCGTTTACTTTTTATTGTAATGAGAACCAACACGCTGCCGGCTGTCAGCATAATTACACCACCTGCGGTCAAGCATTTATATATACCTGTGTCTCCGGCAGTGGGGAGGTCTTCTTTTTTATAGTTTGGCAGTCGGTATTTTATTCTGCCGTACTGCTGTTCTGCAAAGGCAGGAGTGTCAGCCGCATCACCTACAGCCGTTATCCTGTATTTTGCAGGAGAATATAAAAAGTCAGCTGTCGGCTTATAGATTTTTATTTTTCGTTGTGATAAAATATTAGCGTTTTTGAGGTGAAAGTTATGAAAAAGTTATTATCAATCTTGTTATCGACAGTTATTCTTGTTTCTTCGGTAGGCTCAATCAGTGCTGTTGCTTACGCAAAGGAGAATAGCGCCATTACCGTTTCACAGCCTGTGCTTGCTAAGAGTAAAAAGGCTAAGTGGGGCACAATTAAGCATATTAAGGCTAAGTGTCACAGAGTAAATGAGCCTGAGGTTCTCGTCACTTTTGATAAAATCAAGGGTGTAAAGGGCTACCAAATTTATTATGATGAATATTTCCGAGGAAAAATATATAAGGGCAGCAAGAAAGAGGCCTTTACAGTAAAGACAACAAAAAATAAGTTCTTTTGGTACTACCCAAAAGCTGTTGATACTCTCCATATCAGAGCCTTTAAGTATAACAAAAAGGGCAAGAGAGTGTATGGACCGTGGAAGACAGTTAAGTTTTGGAAAAATTTCCCCGATGTATCCAACAAAAAGTGGAAGAGTATGAAAAAAGGCGCTTATAAGATGAATTAACAAAAAGGTTCTGCAAGTAATTGCAGAATCTTTTTTTACTGTCGTTAAATTTTTGTGCTATTGACCTGTTTTTTTCGTTGTGGTATTATATCGTTTGTGAGTGATAAAAAGGAGAGATGACTGTGAAGAGATTCATTGCGTTACTGTCGGCTTTGGTTATTATTGCCGGCAGCTTTAGCTTTTACAGTGCTTATGCCGATGAGGGAACTGAGGCTTGGCAGACGGGGGATATAGTAGAGCTCGGTTCTTATCCTCAGGCGAGAGAAAAGCGTGCGTCTGTAGTCAATAAACTCAACGAAACAGAAAAGAATTGGACGAGTTACGGCTATTACGGTGCAGACCCTGCTGATGAGCGGTATTCACAGATACCTAACGACAATATTCTGTATTCCGATATAGAATATGAGGGTACTAAGTACAGAGCAGTAAAAATTGTTGATTATCGAAAGGGCAGAACAGATACCACTGCATCAGGCAATCAGTATTATAACGGATACAATAAGTCGAATGTATATTACTTCAAATATCAGCCGCTCAAATGGATGATTGTTGATGCCGATACGGGTCTTGCTGTCAGCGAAAATGTGTTGGACGCAATGCCGTACCAAAATACTTATGTCGGTGATGACCAAAATAAGTATTGGGACGATGACGATATGACAATAGGCAGTGATAATTACCTCGTTACAGATTTGCGTTCTTGGCTCAATAATGATTTTTATAACCTTTCCTTTACCTCTGATGATAAGGCCAAGATTAACAAAACTACTTATGACAAAAAGTCGTTCGGTTATATCCCGTCAGGTGACAGCCTAAGTGACAATGTTTCTGTCCCCACCTATGATATTTTTACTAACGAAAAGTATAACCTAAATAGTTTTACAAAGCGCAGAGCCTTAGCTTCTGACTATTCGTCTTGCCTCGGTGCAGACACAAATATGGGCACCGACGGTTATAATGACGCCACTGATTATAAGGGCTGTGCTGAGTATTGGACAAGGACTATAGTAACTACCGGTTACAATGATAAATTTTACAGAATAGCCGAGGATGGTACAAGACAGGAGGAATATGTCACTGCGGTGGTAGGTATCCGCCCTACTGTTATGCTCAATCTTTCGGACTTTACTATACCTACCCACACCACTACAGCAACAGAGCCCAAGGCTCCGGGTGTTTATGACAACGGCGATATTATTACATACGGCACATATCCTCAGACAATGGTGTCGGACGATAATTTGCGTTCCTCACTTGAGTCTGTCGAAAAGAGCTGGAGTACCTACAGTTACTATTCGGGTACAGGCTCGATAGGAACGGCAGAGTCTACCGACAGCATAAAATATGCCGATATAGAATATGGCGGCGACCGATACAGAGCTGTTACTTTTGATCAACCGAGAGCATGGTCTTCGTATCTTGTGCCCAAGCATTTCGCAACATATGGATACAAAACGAATACAGTGTATTATTTCAAATATGAGCCGATAAAATGGCGCATTTTGGACAAGAAGAAGGGCATACTTATGTCCGAGTCTCTGCTTGACGCCCAGCCCTTTAACGAAACAATGTATAGGGGCGAGGATGGAAAATACTATTGCGACAAGGATTGTACCCATTTCGCCGGAGATTGGAGATACAGCTCTGTTAGGAAGTGGCTTAACACCACCTTCTATGACACCGTGTTCACCGCTGACGAAAAGAAAAATATTATTACCTCCGAGATAGATAATACGCCGCACAGCAAATATTATACCGGTGATACTTCGTCTACTCAGGACAATGTCTATCTCCCCGACGAAACCGATATGCACAACACCGACTACGGCTTTGTTCCAATGCGTGCTTTCAGAGACGAAAACAGGTTGACTGACAGCACGGATTACGCTAAGTCGCAGGGCTTATGGACAGGCACATCATATGAGGATGGTGAAACTTTAAAATCCGATGGTCATTATATACTGCGTACATCAGAGAGTGACGACCGTCCTATGATGGTTCGTTATGGTGAAGTAAAGCGTGGAGAGTATGATGCCTCTTGTATAAATGAGTCGGGTATCAGACCTATGATTACCGTGGATTCGGCTGCTGTTATCGGCGGAACAAATCCCGATGATACTACTGGCACAACCAAAAAGACTACTACATCTACAACTTCTACTACCAAGCGTAATAACGTTCCGTCATATTCAAACACAACTTCACCAGCAAAGACGACTGTACCGAAAACTACAGCCTGCCCTCACCGCAGTGTGTCTGTCAGTGTAAAAAAGTATGCTACTTTTTCCTCTGACGGAAAGTACAGCAGAGTTTGTAAAAATTGCAAAAAGACGCTGTCCTCCCATTCTGCACCAAAACTTGATACAGTTTCATTTAAGACTTCATATACCTACAGCGGCACAGCCCTAAAGCCGACCGCTACAGTTAAGGATAAGTACAAAAAGGCAGTGTCCTCGTCATATTATTCGGTCACTTATATATCCCGTGCTAATAACAAAACGGTATCAAAAATAACCTCGGCAGGTCAGTATATCGCCAAGATTAAGTTCAAGGGTATTTACAGCGGCAAAAAGACTTTTTACTTTTCCGTAAAGCCGGCTGCGGTTACACAAAGCACACCGTCCTCCGGCAAAAAATCCCTAACTGCTAAGTGGAAAAGCAAAATAAAAGGGCCTAAGTATCAAGTTTGTGTTTCGAAAAACAAAAATTTCAAAAATGCAAAAATCTATAATGCTTCTTCTGCCGCATCAAAAAAGATAACCGGTCTCAAGTCAAAAAAGAAATACTACGTCCGTGTCCGCTCTTATCAGCCTATTAAGGTAGACGGCCAAAAGGCTTATGTCTACTCCTCTTGGAGCAACATCAAAACAGTCAAAACAAAGTAAAAAAACAGGCACAATATTGTGCCTGTTTTTTGTTTGTCTTATTTGAAAATCTAATTGTTGCCAATGAGCTTTTTGGGGTCTATCCATTTACCCCAAATGGTGTACAGCACCATCATAGCCGCTCCTATTGCCCAGGAAACAGGGTAGAGCATATATATTCCCTCTATTGTGCCTATTCTCGGCAGAGCCAGCTGAATCCAAAAGATTCTGAATATGCACATAGATATGAGCATTATTATCATCGGCGGCATTGTTTTACCTGTGCCTCGTACAGTTCCTGCCAGGCAGTTCAGTATTCCCAGCACAAAATAGAACGGACAAAAATATTTCATTGCGTCTGCACCGTAGGCGATTACCGCCGTGTCGGCAGAAAAAAGCCTGATAATTTGGTGAGAGAATGTAAGCAGCAGGGCACCTGTTACTATCGTGTACAGCGTTACCATACCGAGAGTTATCCACATACCTTTTTTTACTCTGTCTATTTTCCCTGCACCGTAGTTTTGACCTACAAAGGTGGTTGCCGCCATACTGAAACTGAGCACCGGCAAAATGTTAAAGCCGTCTACCTTTAGATATGCTCCGAATCCAGCCATTGCCGTTGCACCAAAGCCGTTTATACCCGATTGCACCAGTACATTGGATATTGATATAACTGTATTTTGCAGTCCGGTAGGGAGTCCTACTCGGATTATCTTCTTGGCAGACTCCTTGTGTAGCTTTATTTTTTTCAGCGTCACCTTGTAGTCTTCATTTACTCTCATTAAAAACAGCATTGACAGAACACCCGACAGTAACTGGCTGATATCTGTAGCCAGAGCCGCACCCATAATGCCCATCTTCAGCAGTCCTACAAATAGTAGGTCGAGTATAATGTTTGTTACCGAGGCGTAGGCGAGATAACGCAATGAACGCTTAGAGTTACCTGCGGCGTTCATAATGCCTGCCGCCATATTGTATATTACATTGAATATCAGTCCCGCAAAATAAATCCGCAGATATACCACAGATTCACTCAGTACCTCTTTTGGCGTTTTCATCCATATCAGCAGTGTTTTGCTGAATAGTACGCCGAACAGCGACAACGCCGCACCTATAATTAGGGCTATCGCTACCGAAGTATGCACCGCCTCAGACAATTTTTCCTTGTGCTTTGCACCTATGTATTGAGCTATTACTACGCCTGCACCTACCGCTGTTCCCTGGCTGAAAGCGATTATCAGATTTATCAGCACCGTGCCGGAGCCTACTGCCGCAAGTGCATTGCTGCCTACGAAGTTTCCTACTACTATTGAATCAGCCGTGTTGTATAACTGCTGCAACAGGTTGCCGAGTATAAGGGGTATGGAAAAGAAAAACAGCTGTTTTGCTATGTTTCCTTCGGTCATTAGATTTGTGTTTGTTTTTGTTCTTACTTTTTTCGTACTTATCACTCCTATCCTTCCTGCGTTGTATATTAAAAACCTCTACTTCTGCGCTGTGCGGCATCGTAGAGGTTCCTTTTATTCTGTTATTACTACAGCTATTGCATATTCTCCGTCGTGAGATATAGACAGGTCACTGTTGGGTGCTCCGCTGATATAGGGCTTGCCTTTTTCGTCGTGGAGTATTTCTATTTCGTTCAGCCTTCTGTCTATTCCGGTGCCTAAAGCTTTTAGGTATGCCTCTTTTGCCGCAAATAATCCGGCGTAGCTTTCAGCTTTTTTTGCATATTTGCACTCGCTTTCGGTGAACACAGTTTTTAGAAAATGCTCACTTTTTATGCTTTCAGAGATTCTGCTTATTTGTACTATGTCTGTTCCTACTCTCATACTATACCGCCGTTCACTCCGAGTATTTGTCCGGTGATATAATCGCTTTCTGCGAAGAACTGTACCGCCTTTGCTATTTCTTCAGGTGTACCGAGTCTGCCCATAGGTACTTCATCCTCCAGCTCATTTTTGTCGAACTGCTCGTTCATTCGTGTGTCTATTATGCCGGGACATACGCAGTTGACTGTTATTCCGCTGGGCGCCAGTTCCTGAGCCAATGCCTTAGTCAGTCCGATAACGCCTGCCTTAGTCATACTGTATAGAGTTTCGCAACTTGCACCGCACTGTCCCCACATAGATGATATGTTGATTATCGCACCGCTGTGTCTTTTCAGCATACTCAGTGCCGCATATTTGCTGCAAAAATATACCGCTCTTTCATTTATGGCAGTAACTTTTTCGTAGTCATAGATTGTGGTGTCATTTATCATTTTTATCAGTGACACTCCGGCATTGTTTACTAATATGTCAATGTCGCCGAGCTTTTGGAACATTGTTTCGATTTCTTCCGGCTTAGCCAAATCACAGTTCAGTATTTTGACTCCGTAGTCTACCAGAGTATCGTGGTGGGTGACTGTTACATCGTACCCTTGCTTCATGAACAATTCCGCACAAGCCTTGCCTATACCTGTTGCGCCTCCGGTTATGAGAACCTTTTTCATCAAAATCCGCCCCTGTGTCCTATTTTAATAAATATTACCACTTATTGTTGAATTTTTCAATTACTTAATATATAATTATTGAAAAAAGAAAGGACTATCCTATGGAAAAAGAATTTTATACTATATCTATTTATGTTGATAAGGACGAAAATCTCATCGGTATCCCTTGCGGTGAAAGTGACAAGTACGGAATAGCCGATATCGACAAGGTGTTCCTGCTTAAAGCACCTTATACAGACAAAGCACTTGAGAGCTATATCGAAAAGGTAATTGACGCCTGCTATACAAAAAAACATAATGACGATGTGGCTACTTCTACCATTGAGCGTTATACTAAGAAAAAGGGCTTTGTTAATGCTACCTCGGATTATACTCTCATCAGTATAGTTAAGACTAAGACTAACTACTCTCTTATGCCTTGTTTTAACGATTACGAAAAGGGTCCTCTCGCAATAGATGATGACGAGCATATCCTGCTCCACAATTACAGCGAGGGAGAGATGGCTGAGATTATCAGAGGCTTTATAGAGGTCTATGTAAAAGCCAATATGTTCTACAAAGAAAAAGCTGAGCTCGAGGCAGAAAAGCAAAATAAAAACTAAGAGGATTTTTTATGCACTTATTATCTATAGACAAAGAGAATTATCGTGGTCAGGCAGACCCATTCATTTTTAAGAGCGGCGACAAGTATTATATCTATGTTACCGGTCACCACGGCATCTATGCCTACTATTCCGACAACCTTTTCAGCGGATGGCAGTATTACGGTCAGGTGTTTACAAAAGAGGGATTAGAGGAGTTTTGGGCACCCAGCGTTATAGAATACGACGGCAAATTCTATATGTACAACAGTATAGAAATATATGATGATGAGCCAGATGCAGGCGGACACAGAGGCGCAATGTTCGTCAGCGTTGCCGACAATCCTTTAGGCCCCTTCGGTAACGAAAAGCAGCTTTTGCATCCTTTTAGTATTGACAGCCAAGTGGTGCAGAACGAAAGCGGTTTGTTCATTTTTTACAGTACCAATCGTTTTGACGGCGACAGAATAGGCACATACATTGTAGTAGACAAGTTGTTAGACCCCATGACAGCAAAGGGCGAGCCTGTGACTGTAGTTGAGCCAACACTCGATGAGGATATTTATCGCCGTGACAGATACAAAAAAGGCCAGCATTGGCATACCATAGAGGGTGCGTTCTATTTCAAAGAGGGCGATTGGCAATATGTTATGTACAGCGGTAATTGCTTTGAGCAGCCTACATATTACATAGGCTATGCCAGAGCAAAAACCGACGAAACCGATTTGACCAAGATTAAGTTTGAAAAATATCCTGACGCCAATACCTACCACCCTGTTATTGCCGCAAATGATTTTGAGGAGGGCACAGGACATCATTCTATGATAAAAGAGGACGGTCAGTGGTACGCCGTTTATCATGCGAGAGATTACGATGATATAGGCGAAAGTGCCTTTGACGCACGCAATGCCCGTATCTGCAAGCTGAATGTAAACGACGGTATCATCACTGCTGAAAGATACGAGAACCACATTTAGTACAGTTTAAAAATAAAGGCTATCAGTCCGTACAGCGATGCAGATGCAGTACCGTACACCAGCACAGGCCCTGCTATAGAGAACATTTGGGCAGCTGTGCCTAGCACAAGACCTTCGTGCTGAAATTCCAGAGCGGGGGATACAACAGAATTTGCAAACCCCGATATTGGTACAAATGCACCGGCTCCGGCGTGACGGGCAATTTTGTCATAAACACCTATTCCGGTCAGTATTGCGGTGATTATGATTACCGTTGACGGAGTGGCGAGCTTTACTTGCTCCTCGTTCATTCCCAATGACTGAAACAGTCCGTTAATCAGTTGACCGAACAGGCATATTCCACCGCCGAATACGAACGCTTTTACACTGTTCAAAAGCTTTGGCGAGTGCGGACTTGCTTTGTCTGTCATTTTAGAATAATCACTGTTAGATATGCTCATAATATTACCTCACTTTTTCTATATTATTT
>OLHG01002426.1_pt1 | contig 9947 bp, 8 predicted proteins | sample 1605971 | NCBI WGS metagenome assembly OLHG01 (sample SAMN03283289) | human gut metagenome | biome: human-associated habitat; material: feces | host: Homo sapiens | place: Peru | collected 2012 | reverse complement strand
TCTTTTCTATGAATTGCCTGCACTATATTGCCCTGTGGATACCTGATATCCCTCAGCATTCTCTCCGGGTCATATTTCATCCAAGTGTTCAGAATTGTATAAATGACTCTGAGAATCTTGCAGGCTATCACAACAAGTGACTGCAGCTTTTTCAGCGGATTCATGCTTCTTGTCGTATAATACGCATGCAGCTCCTTATTTAGCAGTTGTTATATTCTCCACTAAAGTATCATTGGATGCTGAATCAACTGAAATTGCAGAAATAACAATCATATAACCGTCAAGTTTTCTAACATAGAATGTAATAGCAAAATCGCCATTGCCGTTATTGAATTCGCATTCAGCCTTTGCGTAAGAGTAGCCGCCAATAGTTTTAGTAGTATATGATTCTGGAATTTTGTATGTAACACCAGATGCATTTTGCAAAGATTTCATTGCAGAATCAAGATACTCTTCTTCATCATACACTGGGAAAATCGGCAATTTTTCGTAGCAAATGTAAATCAAACTCATTGTATCGTCCGCCATAAAAAACATACCACATTCAGTATTTGAACTTTCAGCAGCTGAATAAGCAGCTAAATCTGCATCAGAAAATCCTTCGGGTAGTGCAAATTTGATATCTGCCCACTTGTTTTCATAAACCCAACCATCAAAAGTTCCCTTCGAATAGTAAAGTTTCTCAGGTGGCTCTTCAGAGCTGGAACCATCAATATTATAATCGTCGTTACTGAGATCACCATGCCCCTGATCCTTGAATGCCCTTTTGGCAACAAAGCCAATCCCGACGAGGAGAACCATTGCAGCAATAATACCGATAATCATGCCCGCCTTCTTTTTCTTAGGTTTTTGTTGTGGGGTAGGAGGCTGCCACGGCGAATTTGCGGGTTGATTATATGTAGTTTGAGCATTTGCCTGATTATTAACAACAAACTCTGAACCACCACACACAGGACAGAATCTTGTCTCATTTGCTACAGCGGAACCGCAAGCTTTACATTTTTTATACATATTTTATCTCCTTATCTATGTACTTTTATATATGTGCATCACGAAATTTATGTTGCAAAATTTCGTGTTTTTGAGAAGAAAAAGCCGACAACCGACACTGTGACCGGTTGTCGGCACATGCACTTACCCTCTGAACTGACCTGCGATATTTTTGTCAGTATCTTCAACAATCTGAGCGGCTTTCTTAAGTGCTACAGAAATTTCATCAACAAGATTCTTGGCATTAACAAACCCTGGTCTAAGTTGTGTGAATTTTTCTGCATATGCTCTACTAGCATCGCCTTCCCATTCCTGCTGAAGTTGCTGGAGCAAACGATCAAGATTATTAATAATCTGCTGAATATTCTCAGCCTGATTAGTATATTCGCCTGCTCTGGTACGCATGGATTCAGGGGTCATTCTGATTTGATTACCAGCCATCTTTTCACCTCCTCGTTAGTTTTTTATTGCAATATTGGCTTAACCAATTAGCAAACAAATTATTTGTTGAGGAGTTGTTTTACAGCCCCTCTAGGTATCTCTGGATGATTCTCCACAAACAAGTTAATTTTTTCGATTGTCGCCTCGTCATCCAGATCCGTGTATCCTTCAAATACGACTTTATTAATTGCATCATGTTGAAAATAGGCCATTTTATCATCAACAAGTCCTTCTGGATACGGAACTCCGCCGTAGTCGAAATAGATATGCCCATCACCATTTTTTGCAACAAGGCCTCTTGCAACAATTAAAACCTTCTTGTTTCCCTCTCTAAGATAAACAATGCTTCCTAAAGGTAAAATTTTCTTGTTTTCCATTTTCATTACTCCTTTTTACTTTTGATTTTTTGTTTTTTCACGTTCTATGCGAGTTTCGCGCTTCATACTTGAAATATGGATTTGGGTTGCGTTTGTACCGTAATCACTATGAAGCTCTACTTCTTTACCCTGACCGATTTTGTCGTTGTCAATGCGCTTATATGTGACATTATCTTCTGATAAATCTACATCATTTGGTATTCCAAGAATTTCCTGAGCAGTCTTTCCACCATACTCATCTGAACCAGCAACATTTAGTGACGATTCATAATAGCTTTTACTGAATGTATACTTGCCATCAATGGTAACTGTATCTGTTGTTTTTCTGTCTGAGGAATATTTTTCTGTCATATCAATTGAAACTGTGCGCTTTTTTCCAGAACTTATATCTGTATCTTTAGGAAGACCCAATATATCTTGTACAGTCTTATCCTTATACGCACCCTTTCCAGCATTCTCGACAGCGGCATCATAATCCTGCTTGGTAACAGCGTAGTCATCAAATTGAACCACTTCTATCTTTCCATCGCCGTCTTTATCGATTTTACTCAAATCGTTATAATATTTATCCTCTTTGTAGGCCTCATCAGCAATATGCTCTCCTGCAGATTTACCGGCAGCTTGCGCAATGGTTCTACCACTGTCAAGATCTTCTTCCCAAATATCACCCAAAATCCTAGAAGCATCTTTTTCATCACCATAGATATAATCCATTGTTCTGCCAGTCACACCTTCGGCAACATTTTCAACAGAGTCCGTAACAGTATCCTTCACAGTTTCCATTACGACCTTTCCGGTCTTATTATCAATATCATCAACACCGGAAAAAACACCCTCAGAAACAACAGCACCCGCTGTAGAAGATGTCACTTCTTGAACGGTTTCTTTAAGCCCCTCTTTGAGGGCAGATTTAACAGTTGTTGAGCTATCATCATCTACAATTGCTTCACCTACGCCCCAAATCGTACTGACCGCTCCACCGGTAACTCCTTTTGCAACTCCTTCCGCTGTCTTCTCACCAATTTTTCTCAATGCACTCTTATCAGATGTATCAACATCGAAGCTGCCAGCAACAGTTCCACCAACAAAACTTTTTGCACCTTCAACAGTCATATCTTTAAAGGTGTCAGCTAATTCATCCTCTATTTCGCCAAGACCTTCATCAAAAACGGAGATGATTTCATTTCCAGGTTTTCCTGCAACAACTGCTTCACCAACCTCATAGATGGTCTCTCCGGTCTCCCATACTGTTGCCGCAACTCCTTCGGCACCTTCTTTCATCACAGTGTTGGTTAAACAAGACATTCCCTTTTCAATAGGTTGCTTGATTGCCGAACCGGTCGAGACTGCTCCGAGATATCCTGTGACTGCTCCACCCACAGCACCTACAACGACATCCTTACCGAAGTCCTTCCAGTCCATTCCTTCAACAAAGCTTCCTGTCTCAACATAGTTATCTGCAAAATTTCCGGTCGCAGTAGTAACAACTCCTACTCCTGCGCCAACTGCTGCGCAAACCAATGGTGTGGCTCCTCCAGCCGTAACCACTGTCAACACTACAGCACCAACTACTGCAACACCAACAGCAACCCACTGTATCCATTCGCGAGATGCTTCTTCTTCCTCCTGAATAAGAGCATCTCTATTAAGAACTAGACTTGCATCTTCTTCAAAACACCCGTCTTCAGTAATATTAGTTACCTTCTCAGCTGTCGCCTCTAAGTCAACAAGTATTTGATTTATGTCACACATGCTGCCAATAGAGCCCTCTTGATATGCGATAACTGATACTCGGGCATCACCTAACTGTGCCGCAATAATTGACAGTGCTTCCGAAATAAGTCTATCAATTTCTGCGAAATCATTCGTTCTTGAAGCTTCATATGCAACAGCATTATTATGAACCGTTTGTGCTTTGGATTTGGCAGCATTAATTTGTTCATACAAATTATATGTTTTAGGGTAATTTACCATTGTTACCAAATCCGAGATGCTACTCTTGACACTGTTCGCATCGCTTGCCACCTGTTCAGCCATTCTTAAAATGCTATTTAATTTTCTCTGCACTGATCCTGTCTCACTTACTTCACTACTGACAATTGTTGTATAGCGCAAGCCATACTTATCACTATCTCCGGTATCAACAATGCGCGTGTATCCACCATAATAGTCAACAGCAAGCACACTATATGTTTGTATAACTGTGCCAATAATTGAAATGAGTATACCATGCACCTGGTTAAGGTAACTTTTCATATTCGTTGCTGCTTGTCCTGTAAAATTCTCTGATTCAACAAAAGCAGCAAAACTTTCAGACAAAGTCTGAATTTCAGTTAACCACTCATTACATTTTGAGCTACTTTTTGATGTAGCTTCCCAAATGTCATCATAATAGATTTTTGTGTATGACAAGTTTTACCCTCCTTCTCTTTTAATTTTTTAGTATCATATACTTTTGGAAAGGTTTTCCATCTCCCTGTCCATTTGCTGAATCTTTTCCTCAGACTCCTTGATATCAGAAATATCCTTGTCCAATAACTGTTTGTATTTATCCAAAAGACTAGAAATATTTCTAATCCTTTTTATATACTCTGATACCATTATATCTTTGCTTTTAGAAGGATCTTTTACGGAGGAAACAGATATGTCAATAGCATCCTTGCTAGTTTTAATAGAGCTAATTAAACTGTCAACATCCTCAATCGCTACTTTTAATTCAGCCACATAATCACCTCCTAATTAAGCCAATTTCGGATAATGCCTGATACATTATTCCATGCGCGATTTAAACCATTTAAGATTGCAGAACCAGTGTCATACTCTCCTCGTTTGCTTGATAAGGCTCTTCCAATTTCATCTTGCATCTCGTCAATGCTGTCAAAGAAATCTTTTGCAGAGGGAGATGCCCTATCCTTCATAGCATTATCGAACTGGTCTTTATATTTTCCTCTCCATTCAACGTCATTTGCAACTTTGTTCAGTTTGGTATTGTCACGCACCTTATCGGCATTATCAGGGTTATGGCGCTTTATATTACCCAGCTTATTATAGGCAGTTTCAAGACGTGAAATTTGACCAGCAATTACATTGTTTCTAGCTCTCCGGGATGAAATTTGGCTTTCCAAATTTCTTTTCTCCCATTTGTAGTCATCTAAAGTTTTCTCCATGTGATCACCTTCTTTATTCCGATAATATCAATTTCAATTTAACTACATCATTACCATTGATATAGTAACCATCACCAGTGGATATCTGTTTTTTATACTGCCGAATAGCATCATAAGGCGGGTCAATACACTTGAGATTTGACAGGTCATCCAAACATATGACGTGTTGCTTTTGCTTAATCGCCCTGATTGCATCCGGAGCATCATAGGAAACAGAAGCGTTAGGATAATTTGCAAAAATGATGCACACTCCCATGTCCTTGAAGCGATTAAGAATTTCACTGAACTTATTCGAAATTCCAATTTCAGATTGTATTACGGATGCGACATCGTTGTTTTGAATAATCATAACAAGCAATTTATCGCCCGTACTACCCGTGGTATTTAACATCATGCATTCATATCTTCTTTGAAGTTCTTTGTGCCATTGCTCAACAACGCCCGAAACCGAACTAATATCTAGCGAATAATAAGCAACCTTGTCTTTATACTCAGCGTATTTTCTTGTAATATCATCAAAGATTACGATTTCCGCATCATACATACGTTTCGACATCAAACTCTTAAGAAGAAGTGATACGAAGTTCTTGTGTCCAAAGCCCGGTTTTCCGGTAATTCCTAAAATTCCTATAGTGTTAAGGTTTAATACATACGGTTTAACGCTATCATAATCCAGCCCAATAGGTAGCGAATATTCCCTAGGTGCTGTATTATATTCCTTCAGAATCGTTTTAGCATCAAGCACACTCGGAATATAAGGAATTCGTTTTGCTTTGATTTCTTTGTATTTTTCATTTGTGTCTTCAATATAGGCTCGCATATGCTGAACTCTTTCGATTTCCTTATCGCCATTAAAAGCTAAATAGGTTTGACATTCAAGCATATTCTTATCTATTTCTAGCACACAACGTCCTACCTTCTCATCTGGCTTAATTGTAACATGATCAAAAATGTTAGTGTATTCAGCACTATCGTTACAATACAAGACTATCTTGTTTGCAAAATTTGATAAATACCTATAGCCAATACCTGCAGTCTGATTATTAGCGATTATTGTTGATATTCCAACAGAAATTCCCTCGCGTGCAATAGATAGCAAACTGTCATCATCTGACAGGTACAATTCAAGTAATGCCGTCATATTATCAACAATTAAATAAATATGTGGCAAATCTGTATAACCTGCTTCAACATAGGAGGAAAATGAACTAACGCCAACAGAAAGCAATTTTTCTTTTCGGACACTTATTTCCTCAAATAGCAACTTAAAGAGATTCTTAAGCTTTTCATCTTCAGAAGAAGTAACAACTCCTCCAACATGATTCAGCTTTTCAAAATTCTTAAGCACCATAGATCCAAAATCAAGAATGTAAAATACGGATTCTTTTGGGCTCGTCCGTGTTGAAATGTTCTTGATTATTGATTGAAGCAGGTTTGTTTTTCCATACTGCGAAGAACCTATAATCAACGTGTTTTTGTTTTGCAAGTCCACATACGTCGGAGCTTGAATCTGATTGTCAGGATCATCATACAAACCTATGTCAACAAGAGTCATGTTTGGCTCAAAAATTTCGGGTTGCGGCAACAAATCAGGTAATGAAGGCAAACAAATGTTAGGAAGTTTCTCAATATTTTTTTCACAGCAGTATGTACTCACATAATTAACTATTGCTTCCAATTGAGTCAGATTCTGCTCTGAAGACTTTTGCTTCTTTTGAACAAAAACAGGCATTTTTTTCCCAGACTCATTAAAACTGTATATTGAAAACTCCTTTATATTTATGTTTTCTGCCTTTTCAGACGCACCACTATATGCGGATTGAAACAATTCAAAGATTTCGTTGTTACCAACTTGCAAATATGCTCTACCTGGTTCTTTGATTTCTGCTGCCAAAGGCGATTTGATAACCTCATTACTATCTTCTTGACTTTGTACTTTCAAACAAAGTTTAAACTTTGAGTTTGACCAAATTTGATCATCAACCTGTCCAGAAGGCTTTTGTGTTGCAAGGATAAGGTGGACACCCAAACTACGACCAATACGAGCCGCCGAAATAAGTTCTTTCATAAATTCAGGTTGTTCAGCCTTTAACTCTGCAAATTCATCAACAATTACAATCAGATGAGGTAACGGAATTTTTACCTCTCCAGCCTTGAATTTTCTGATATATTTATCAATATGATTAACTTCTGCCTCAGCAAACAATCTTTGTCTCTTTTGCAATTCAGCTTTTATTGACTTCAAGGAACGATCAATTTCCTTTCCGTCAATGTTGGTTATTGCTCCCATTAAGTGAGGAAGATTTTTAAATTGGTTAACCATACCACCACCTTTGAAGTCGATAATAACAAATCCCACTTCATAAGGATGAAACAATATTGCCATAGAAAGAATGTATGTCTGCAGGATTTCAGATTTACCGGATCCTGTTGTTCCAGCCACCAGTCCATGTGGTCCATGTGCTTTATCATGTAAATCCAAATAAACAATCCCGGATTTGGATACACCAATCGGTGCTTTCATTGTTTTATATACTTGTGAATCTTTCCAATTTTTTCCCAAATCAATATCTTCTACGTTTAGGATATTTAACAATTCAAATAGTGTTATATTTTTAGTCAGCGAACTTTCAAGTGATATTTCCTCTGTATAAACAGGCGCAACAAATCTGACTATGTTTTTTGCCTTTTCCAGTGAAATCACCTGATACTCAAACGGGATTACGTCCTTTTTATTTTCACAATTCATTAAAACCGCATTATAATTGTCCTGAATCTGAATTATGTTTCCACATCCTTGTGGTATATCTGACATCTTCTCACCAAAAAATATAAAAGTAACGCCCAGATCCTTTGCTTTATCTACAAATCGAGACACCGGATGACTCATAAACCCATATTCGTCATAAAAAAATACCACAAGATTTTCATTATATGACTTGTTTTGTTCTCTTAATGTAAGTTCTTTGTACAAATACTCAAATATTATATTTTTACTGTCATCGCCACACACTATATTCCTTGCATTTATTGTATCATTGTATACATTTGGTAGAAATCTAAGCCATTCAATTCTTTTTGCATGTTCGACATTTGCAATAAAAAACAATTTTACATCCGTATAATACTGCCTTGCAATAATATCAATTACTATATTCTTCAAAAATTCAAAACGAAATTGCTCTATTCCCACTATCCCTATTGCATTGTTTTCTCTTAAATCACAAATAATTGGTGCATTATATAAATACCTGTATTCTTCGCAAATCTGCTCAGGGATATTTTGCAATTTATCTTCTATCTCCAGCTTTTCTTGTTTTTTATAGTTTATTTCTCTATTAGAGATAAGACTGCCGGTTCCCAATCTTACACACAAAAAATCATTATCCTTTTTTCGCCTTTCGAATAATTCCGGCGAAAAGTCATCCAGCCTTCTTATTTCTTCGTCCTGTGATATGTATAAATCTTCTAATTCTCTGTGTTCATCCTCCCTGATTTGCTGTATTTCTATGCGTTTTCTATAAATGTATGCGTTATATTTATTTAACCTTTCTTCAACAAGTTTTTTATACTCTTTATTACTTTCAACGATTCCCATTATCGTCGTAAATATTGCCATAGCACCTGATATCGCAGACATAATAATCATTGCGCCACCGTATGCAGCCATAATGCCTGCTGCTAATAACATTCCCAATGATGGTAAAATTCTCATAAATATATTGTTCTTAGGTTTCTGTGGTTTTGCCGGCGGATCAAGTATCTCTATTTTATCATCGCACACAACAGGCATTATTCTTGTATTTCTACTGAATCTCGGATATTCATTATGGTTAATCTTATCTGTATATCTGATTCCATTTATATACATATCAGGTCTTATTTCTGTGTATATACATTTATTATCACCTATATAGAAATAATAGTCTGATATCGAAAGAAAATCTCCGCCTTTTAATGTATCTCCACGTTTTGCTTTATTACCATTAATATATATGCCATATGTTGTTTTAACCACATCTAACACATATAGATTTTCTTGTGTTTCGTTAAGAATTATTTCATCATTCGGAACATACTCTCCGCTTATAACGATATCACATTCTGACGTTGAACCTATTTTAAGACATGAAATCCCATTTATTTCAATTGCTCTTTCATAATTTCTCTTTTCCATGTTAAAATCAATGACAAAATTCATACTAAACGCGGTATTGTCAGATTCCTGATATTTTATTTCCGCCATATCACCATTTTCCAAATGCTTGGTGATTAGTTTTCTTGCGTCACCTAAACTAAGGTATATATTATCTGAACACATTACTGTCCAATCATTATTGTTTTTTACAAACAACATCTCAATTTGATCGAAGAACAAATCTTTCCTCAACCTGGCATCACAATCTATACCTGTACCGACTTTTAGCTGGCATACATCCGGTGCAAGTTCAATTTCCTTATATAAACTTTTATTTGAGATTATAATTTTATACCTTTTATCCATAATGTCTTCTCCCAGTTATTCGGTAAAATAAATAACGCTGGCATTCCTTATCCCAAATTCTTTTAGCGTCCGACTTCCCCGCAATAATGCAATTGGGTTTTCAGCCCTAAAATAACAATTTTTTATATCAGAAGTATCTATTCCCAGATCATACGCTGAATTAAGCGCCAGAACCAGGTCATTTGCAGATATATCTAATGGAATTTCTAAGTCTACTGATAATTTCTTACTTATTACTTTAAATTCAATAATTGCCTTATCATTCATTGACCTTAATCTCCTTAAATGAGAAGATATGCAATTCTTTGAATATCACTCTCACCACTTATATCCTGAATTGTTCTATTGTCATAATTTTCAATATGTCCGACATAATCGCTTATTGTAATTTTATGTGGAGCATCAGAATAAGTCAGTGCATTAAACTTTTCTCTTTCAAAGTCATTGCATACAAAAATGTATTTTTCA
>OLHG01002425.1_pt1 | contig 9953 bp, 10 predicted proteins | sample 1605971 | NCBI WGS metagenome assembly OLHG01 (sample SAMN03283289) | human gut metagenome | biome: human-associated habitat; material: feces | host: Homo sapiens | place: Peru | collected 2012 | reverse complement strand
GATACGCTGAAAATAGTGTTATGCTAAGATATGGAGTTGCCAATAATTTTTTTTTGCTTTAAATTATTTATTTTATATAGATTATATCTTGTTTATATTCTTATTTTTATTTATAATTGATATGGAAGGTGAAAAATATGAATATTTATAAATATACTTCTCGTAACGAGAATGATACTGTTGAGTTAGCACAGAATATTGAATCTGAAAAATTTCCTAATATGGTTATTTGTTTAGATGGAGAACTTGGTAGTGGAAAAACCGTTTTTGTTAAAGGATTTGCTCACGCATTAGCAATAGAAGATAATATAACAAGTCCAACTTTTAATATTATAAAAGAGTATAACTCTGGAGAGTTGCCACTTTATCATATGGATGTATATAGATTAGATAAAGATTCTAATGATATTGGAATTGAAGATTATTTTAATAAAGGTGGAGTTACATTAATTGAATGGGCTGATATAATTACTGACATATTACCTGAAGAAAGATTACAAATTAATATTAAAGTTATTTCAGAAAATACTAGAGTATTTGAATTAATTCCTTATGGTGAAAAATACGAAGAATTATGTAATTCTGTATTATAGGTAGTTTATGTATACTTTATTTATAGATACACATCTTTATGATATTAATGTTGTTTTGTATAAAGATGGAAATGTTTATTTGCATAAGTGCATTGACAAAAGTGTGAATAATAATGCTTTATTAGTACCAACTATTATGGGGTGCATTTCTAATATTAAATTTAATGATATCATTGTTGTAAATGGACCTGGTTCATTTACTGGGGTAAGAACAGGTGTAACTGTTGCAAAAACTTTAAGTTATTTATTAAATATTCCAATTAAAACGGTTTCATATCTTGATATTATGGATTATTCTTTAGATTGTAATGAAAATTTAGTTGGTTTTTATGATAATAGTGGTATTTTTGTTGGCAAGTATTTAAATCATATGTTAACTGGAAATTATGAATACATTAGAAAAAGTGAATTAAATTTAAATGAGTTATCAAATTTAAAAACAGATGTTACCATTGATTATTCTAAAATTTTTAATTTAATTTCCAATCATCCAAACATTGATCCTAAACAAGTTAAGCCAATTTATGTAAAAAAAATAAGTGTAGAATATGATTAGAGAGTTAAGAAATGCAGACATTGATGACTTAACTGAATTACTACTAAATTATGATAAAAAAATTGAAAATCATTTTAATTTTAAAGATTATTTAGAAAATGATATATATAGTCAGTATGTTTATGTGATTGATGATAAAATTGTGGGTTATATTTTAATAACAGTTATTGATACTTTAGTGGAAATTCATTTATTGTATGTTGATAATTTGTTTAGAAATCAAAAAATTGGTACGAAATTAATAGATTATATTATTAATAAATATTCTAATTATAGATTTTTATTAGAGGTAGCAATTAATAATTATATAGCAATTAAACTATATGAAAATATGAATTTTAAAAAAATTAACATAAGAAAAAAATATTATAATGATATTGATGCTTATGTTATGGAAAGGAATTAATATGAAAGATGTCTATATTTTAGCAGTTGAGTCAAGTTGTGATGATACAAGTATAGCAATTGTAAAAAATGGTAAAGAGTGCATTGCAATGAGTATTTCATCACAGATTGCTGTTCATAATAAGTTTGGAGGTGTTGTACCTGAAATAGCTTCGAGAATGCATTGTGAGAACATTTTATATGTTTTAGAGGATTGTTTATCTCAAACAAATTTAAAAATTGAGGATATGGATGCTATAGCAGTGACATATAAACCAGGTTTACTTGGTTCATTACTCGTGGGATTAGAATTTGCAAAAACTGTTGCTGCGGTATACAATAAACCTCTTATAGGGGTTAATCACTTAATTGGTCATATTTATGCAAATAATATCGAAGATAATTTAGAATTTCCTTTACTAGCCCTTGTTGTAAGTGGTGGACATACAGAACTTTCTATAATGCATAATAATTATGAGTTTGAACTTCTTGGTTCAACACTAGATGATGCAATAGGTGAAAGTTTTGATAAGGTTGCAAGAGTATTGGGCTTTCCTTATCCTGGTGGTCCAAGTATTGAAAAAGCCGCTTCAATTGGAAATAATACTTATAATTTAACTAAACCTGTAAATGATGAAACATATAATTTTAGTTATAGTGGTTTAAAGAGTCAAGTTTTAAACATAATTAATAATGCAAAAATGAAAAATGTTGAGATAAATAAAAATGACTTGTCTTGTTCATTTCAGACTATTGCTGTCGATGAGATTGTTCGTAAGGTAGAACTGGCAATAAAAAAGACAAGTATTAATAGACTTGCTTTAGCTGGTGGAGTATCTGCGAATAAATATTTACATAACGAACTTCAGAAATTATGTGATAAGTATAATGTCAAACTATATAATCCGAGAATGATTTATTGTACTGATAACGCTGCAATGATTGGTGCTGCAGCATATCCATTGTTTTTAAAAAAGGATTTTAAAGATTTAACTTTGGATGCATCGAGTAGTGCTGATTTAATATCTTAATTTAGTATAATAACTCCAATATTTAAATACAGCGCTACTAAAAGCCAAACAAGATACGGAAACTGCAAGAATGCTGCAGTTTTATTTTCTTTATATAATTCTATAATGAATTTTATTGTTGATAAAATTATTAAAACTAGTTCTATTGCACTAACAATATACATTTTCAATTTAAAGAATATGAATGTCCAACTATAATTTAAGATTAAATTTATAATGGCTGCTGAAGTAATTTTTTTATTATCAAAATCTTTGTTTGCTAAATAAAATGATATTCCAAATAATAAATATAATATGCTCCATACAATTGGAAATGCTATCTTCGGAGGACTAAACATAGGCTTATTAATTATATTATAGTTTTTGGAATTAACAAGTAGGGATGATAAAAAGCCTCCAATTAAAGGTGCAATAAAGCCTCCAATTAAAGGTGCAATAACAATAATAATATTTTTAATTACTTTTTTCTTATTTTTCATATTATTAGTGTATATTTAGTATCTGATTTTTATGTATTTTATAGTGAAATTTTACCATAAATATGTTTACTATGCATAAAATATATGATAAAATTAATTTACTTGGGGTAGATTGGTTTCGACATATGTTAATAGATATGATTGCAAGTAGTTGGCAAACTATAAATGCACAAAAAAATAAATGACGAAACTTCTTATAGTTTCACTCCTGCATTTGCCTAGTTAGAGGTTTGGGAGTACTCACTTACTTTCTCGCTTATTGAAAGTAAACTGGGTTCATATTAATAAGCTATATTTATTATATTTTTTGAGTATAGTAAATGAATATTAATCAAAATTACTATTTATGAGGTTCGTTTTAGCCATATAGATAGGAAATTTAAATAGAACTAAACTTGTAGATATTGTATAATATGGCATATTGGACAGGAGTTCAATTCTCCTCTACTCCACCATAGGAAAATCCGCTCGAACTTTTTATAAGTTTCGAGAATAAATAGACAATCAATTCTAAATTAGGATTGATTTTTTTCTTGTTTAGAAAAAAGTCGTTTCAAGAAAGGATTGATTAAAATGGTTAATGTTATCAAGCAAGAAGTTAGAATGGAAGAATCATTAAGAAAGAGATTAGAGTTTATATGTGAATTTTGTAAGGTTAAATCAACAATTATTAATGGTAATTTAAGAATGATAGATAAAACTAATCTTACATATCTAGAACCACACAAAATTATAATTAATGGTATAACTTTCCTAGCTTTTAATTATTCTAATGAGATATTTATAGAAAACTTAAATAATAAAATTAAATTATCTGAATTAGAAAATTATTTAAAGAATATTTAACAATTTGAGTTCCGGTAAAATTTGTTGATAACTAAAAAAAGATGAAGATAATTATAGATTCTTCATCTTTTTGCTTTAAAAATAAGGTAAACAAGTCCAAAATTTAGTATAATTTAATTGTAGTCTAAAATTAGTACTAAACAAAATAATTGGAGGTGTTTACATGAATTATTTTACTACAAATACATATGAAATGAAAAGAGAAATTTCAAATTTTTCAAAAAAAGTGTCAAAAAGATTAACAAAGCCAGAAGAAAAGTTTGTACAAGATATAGAATATGGGATAGCAGCAAGTGGAAGTTGTCTTGTTTCAAATATAGCACGAAGTTTAAATGAAGAAATTAAATTGAAGAATACTATAGAAAGATTATGCGATAATTTAAATTCTTTTGATAATATAAAGGAGGTATATAATAACTATATAAATACTATTGGAGATGTATATGGAAATGAACCAGTTGCTTTATTTGATGATTCTGATATATCTAAAATATATGGAAGAAAATTTGAAGATTTAGATGATGTAATTGATGCATCTAGTTTAGATAAAAAGATTACAAAAGGATATCATGTTTGTGAATCAGTAATTTTAACTGAAAAAGAAAAACAACCAGTAAGTGTATATAGTAAAATATATTCATGCAAAAGCAAAGAATTTAAAAGTATGAATGAATATACAATGAAAAGTATAGATGCAGTAAAAAATGTATTAGGAAGAAAATTTACTGGAGTGTTTGATAGAGGTTATGATGATAATAAAATAATTGACTATATGAATGATAATTATTTTATTATAAGAATGAATGATCGAAGAGTTTTCTTATTTAAAGGAAAAAAGAAAAAGGCATATGAAGAAGCCTTAAAAAGAAAAGGTAAAATAAGAATGACTTTATGGTTTGATGATAATGAAGAACATGAAGTATACGTATCACACACCAAAGTTACATTGCCGCATAATAAGAAAGATTATGAATTAGTATTTTGTTATGGGCTTAGTGAAGAAAGACCATTAATAATTCTTACGAATAAAGAAATACATAATAAAGAAGATGTAATAAAAGTAGTAAGATTGTATTTTTCAAGATGGAGAATAGAAGAATATTTTAGAGCAAAAAAACAAGAATATGAATTTGAGAATATAAGATTAAGAACATTAAAGGGAATAAATAATCTTAATTTATTTTTAACAATACATTTAGGACACATAAATTTATTAGCAGAAGAAGTAAATAAAAAACTGCTAAGTATAAAAATAGTAGAATCAAGTAAATCTTTAAGAGGAAAGATCATAGTATGGATGAGTCAGTTTGCAATAGGAATAAAAAATATACTAGCATATGCACATACAGGCATTAAAAAGTGGCAAGAAATAGAGATAAGAGAAAAATATAAGCAGCTATGTCTTAAATTATAAATAAATAAATAACCTAAAACTATAAAGATGAACATCTAAAGATGTTCAATATTGGCGTGAAATAAAACTCAGTATTTTCGTGAAAAAATTAGATTTAACAAATAACATTAAATAAATTATTAAAAATGTAATCTGTTTTTTGTAAAAAACCGGAACTCAAAATCTAATTATATTGACATTTCCCCTTTTTAGTGGTAGAATAGCAAACAATTAATCAAAAAAGGAGGGTTTTGGTTATGAAGAAATGTGATATACTAGCACTTATAAAAGCATGTCAAAATAAAATTGAGGAAATATTAGACATGAATATAAGTGAAAAAAACAAGAAGGGATTTGAAGAGCTTTTACATGTAACAGAAAAACATTATAATATTGTAGCAAATGCTAAAGATAATGATACTAAATTATTTGAAAGTTATGCATCATTATACAGTTCATTATATTATAAGCTTAGAACTATAGATAGCAAAGTTTATAGTGAAAATGTTGGTCTTGCTTTATATACTCAACTTAAAAAAGCAGAAAGAAAAGATGTTGCTGAACCTAGAAAAGCAAATAATGCTGAGCCAAATAATGTAATTGATGTCAAGTTTGAACCAGTTGATGAAAAGAAAAAGAAAAAGACTTTAGGTATTATAGCTGGAGCATCTTGTACTATTGCTGCACTTGCTATCATATTTTCTCTTGCAAAGGAAAATAGTAAACTTAAAAATCAAATTAATGGGTTAACTGAAGATGAACCTAAAGAAGCTCAAGAAACTGTAATTGAAGAAAAACCATCTGCAGATATCGAAGAAGAAATTACCATTGAAGAGCCTTCGGATACTATTGAAGCAGAACCTATTGAGGAAGAAACAAAACTAGATTTAGCAAATATTGATATTAATGATGAAGATGCATTATATACTTATGCTGAAAAATTAGCAAATACTCCAGGAAATATTTTAACAGTTGAGGAAATTATAACTGCTTTAAAACTTGCAAATTTTGACTCTTTAGAAAATAAAAGTGTCTTTGCATCACGTGAACAGCTTTACAAAGCAAATACTGATTTAGGAAAACTTACTACTTTAGTAGGAACTGATAATGTTGTAGTATTAAACGAAGAAAATGATATCTTTGTTACCGAGGATACTTTAAAAGAAATGCTTGCTTGTATTACAAATAACGAATTAAAATTAGAAAGCTTCTCTTCCCTAAAAGAGGAAAAAGGTTATAACATTTATAAGTTATATGAATTATGTGCTAAAAAATTAAATGATGCTAATGAAGAAAATAAGGTTTTATACGCTAAACTATTTAATGAAATGACAGCAAGAAAATTTGAATCATTCTCTCTTACTCCAGAAAGTCCAATTAGTCAATATTATTTGATGCTTGGAATGTTTAATGAAAATATGAACGCATCACTTGCTCTTACAACAAATCATGGATGGGGACCAACTTATGGTGAAATGAGAGATAATAATACAGTTCCAAATGGTTATACTGGTGATGAAATTGATGAAACATATGGTTATATCTGTATCGAAGAATTAATTCATCATTTAACTATTGGAAATCCAGATTATTCAATGTATTCAATTTATGCTGATGAAGTTATGATAGATAAAGGGCTATCAAGATAAGGAGGTTTATATGAAAAATAATAAAAGTGGAAAAATATTAAATGTACTTCTTGGAATAATTGCATTTTTTGCTATAGTGGTTATTGTATTTTGGTTAATTTCTAAAAACAATAATACTACAAATAACGTAAGTGAATTTAAAGATAATCTTACAAAAATGCAAGAAACTGCAAAAAAATATTTTGAGGATAAACTACCAGATTCTATTGGAGACACAACAATAATTTATCTTGATGAATTAATTGAAAAAGATATTTTAAAGGAAATGAAATATGGTAAAACTAAATGTGATGGTGATTTATCATATATATCCGCTACAAGAAGTGCTGATAACGAATATAAAGTAAAAAGTAATTTAGTATGTGGAAATACTTCAGATAATATTATTGAAAAAATATCTATTAAATCAGTTATTAAAGATGATAATGGTAAAACTACTGAAGTAGATAATAGTTCTAATAATTATAAAGATAATATTAAATCATCATGTGATTGTACATCTACTACAACATGTACAATTTATGAAATACCTACAGTATGTACTATTAAATATACTTATGAACACGTAAAACAAACTATTACTTGCCCTACTGGTTATAGATTAAATGGTAATGTATGTGAAAAAGAAACTGGTGATTATAGACAAGCAAATGAAAGTTATTCTGAAGAGCAAGTTAAAGTTGTTGATGCTAAGAAAAATGATGGTGGTTATCATAAAGTTTATACAGATTATATAGTAACTGGTGGTGTATCAACTAAATATTGTGAAAAAGGTACACTTCAAGGAGATTATTGCTACGAATACACTCAAAAAATTACAAATACAAAAGATTATTGTCCTGCAGGATATGTCAAAGAAGGTAATAAATGTCGTAAATATACTGATATAATTTCTACTTCTGAAGGATATTGTCCTTCTGGATATGAAAAGAAAAATAATGCTTGTTATAAATATACAGATATTATTACTGATGCTGAAAAGACTTGTCCTTCTGGTTACACTTTAGAGGGTAATACATGTTATAAATATACAAATCCTATTCCATCAACAAGTGGAAAAACTTGTCCATCTGGTTATACATTAAATGGTAATAATTGTTATAAAACAACAGAACCTAAAAAAGTTATTGATTGGGGTAACCCAGTAAGAGAATATTCAACCAAAAATTACGAAGCTCCATATACAACTGATACTGAAAAGAAAGTTTTAATGGGTAAAAATACTATTGCAGGTATAACAACATATAACTATGCAATTTATCATGCAAGAAAAACAACATATTCTTGTTCTTCTGGAACACTACAAAATGGTAAATGTTATCATTATGCTAGTCCTTCTGGAGGAAATACTACTTATTCTTGTCCATCAGGTTATACTCAAAGTGGTAATACTTGTTATAAAACTACAAGTCCAAGTACATCTTCTAATAGATATTGTCCTTATGGATACACTCAAAGTGGTAATGTATGTTATAAGAAAACAGAATTAAGATATAATACTGAAAAATATTGTCCAAGTGGATATATCCAAGAGGGTAATACATGTTATAAAGAAACAGATTTAATAACTGATTCTAAGAGTTATTGTCCTACAGGTTATACAGAACTCGGAGATAAATGTTATAAAACAACTCCTGCTAAAACATCAACTACTGAAAAAGCATATTCTTGTCCTACAGGTTATACTAAAGAAGGTAACAAAGAAAATACTAAATGTTATAAGCTAGTAAAAAGTGCTGATGAATACTACTGTGAAAATGAAAAAGCAACTTTAAAAGGAACTTTATGCTATTATAAAGAAGAAAGTAAATTCTTAGGTTACTATTGTCCTTATGGATATAATCTTGATGGTCAAACATGTTATAAAACTACAAAAGAAACTACTTCCCCTATCTGGTCTAATGCAGAATATATTTATTCAGAAAATGAATACGAACCAGGTTATGTAAGAACTGGTAAAGCAACTTATGTAAGAACTTGTGTTAGAGATGATGGAAGAAATAATCCAGATCAAGATCCAAATACTATGAAATAAATCATAGTATTTTTTTTATATTAACATTTATAAAAAAACATAGACAATATTCTATGTTTTTTTACTAGCTTACAACATATACATCATTATATGTTCCACTTCCAAGTAACTTACTTTCAGAGGATAGAGAAACTACGCCGCGAGCTGCACCTCGGTCATCACTATTAACATAATCAGAAGACAAACCTTCAACAGGACGGAGGATAAAAACACTTGTCTCAGTATAAACGAACGCAATAGGAGAACCTGTCCAATATACCATATTATTATTCAAATAGAAATCACTATTGTCCGTACCACTCTTTCCTCCCGCAAGCACAATTTCATCAGCTGTTATTAGTCCAAAATTATTTGTTACCACATCCGCAGTATCACATTCGAACGTAGGCGTTGGAGTACTTGAATCCAATCTAGCATTTGGAGTATAATTAAAATAATCGTCAGTCGATGTCCAAGTACTTGATGTATTTCTATCATTGCAAAATGTTGTTTTAACAAATCTAGATGTATTTATATTTTCGTTAAAATATTTTGTATACCAATTATCTAAATATGTTTTTATTGTACTATTTGTTGTTGTTCCTCTTTGTGAACCAGTTGTATATTGAAATCCTACATATTCTGCATGATCATAATCATTATTATATGCTGTAAATCCCATATTAGTGTTTGCCCCAGTAATTGCAACTTTTGTATTTTCACTTGGGGCTTTACTTCCTGCATATATCATTTTTATTTTATTATCTTTATCTACTCTTATTATTCTCCAGTACATATCATCACCTTTATGGGCATACACTACCTCTTTACATTTATAGTTATATGTTGAATCATAATCTACACCGGTTTGACATTCTGCCAATGTTGGATAATCTATGTAGTTTATTTTTTCTCCATCAAACCATACATCAGTGTTTGTTGTATCGTCATAGAAACCTCTATAAACAATTTGGTCTTCTTTAAACTTACCATATTTTACCCAGTTAT
>OLHG01002416.1_pt1 | contig 9975 bp, 8 predicted proteins | sample 1605971 | NCBI WGS metagenome assembly OLHG01 (sample SAMN03283289) | human gut metagenome | biome: human-associated habitat; material: feces | host: Homo sapiens | place: Peru | collected 2012 | reverse complement strand
ATGTAATATGCCATACGTGGCGGAGCGGCTATATACGAAACCGCAAATTCATTATGCTCCGCAAGCTCATTAGAATCGCAGCTCTCCCCGGAAAAGTTTCCACCGGGTGAAAGTGTTCTCCTGCTGGCATTGACCTCCTTAAGCCTCTGCACCACCTCGAACAGTCTTGCTCTTCCAGGTATACCATAGCTCTTCAGCGACGGGGAAACAGCAAGGCATATAGTCTTCTCTGTTCTCGATGCATCTGCCACAACCAGATTAGTGGTCAGCGGATCAAGTCCGCGCTCAACACATTCAACCGATGCAAAGAAGGATTTCAGATCTATCGCAATATACGTTCTATCTTTCTTATCCCTATCCACAGCCAATCCCCCTGTCACTTCATGCTCAGTCTTAATCTTCTATTTCTGATGCTTATGTGCCTTGGGTCACATACTATACAGCAGCCGTCTCAGCACCCTTCCCGCCGGCCCGTGTATGCCCAAGCAGTTTTCTCGACACAAGTATGTATGCGATTATCATCGCCGTACCTGTTATTATCCATGAAACTATATACACGTTCAAAAGCATGCCAAAAGAATGATATCGCGCAAACACCGTATATATCCATATGATCCTGAACACTACTGAACCCACAACTGTTATAATAGCCGGCAGCATGGATCTGCCAAGGCCTCTGAGTGCCGCAGCTGTCATCTCATATGTTCCAGTCATCGCCTCAAGGAGCATGACATGCTTCATTCTTATAAGTGCATACTTTATAACCTCTGTATCTGTTGTATAAAATCTCACAAGAAAATCCCCAGAAAGCATCATGACACTGCTGAACACAGCCGTCATAAGCATGCCCTCTAACATGGCAATCCTGAGAGCTTTTCTGCATCTCTCCTTCTCACCTGCACCATAATTCTGGCTCACAAATGTCACTGCTGCCTGTGCGTATGCTGATATGACAAAATATGCAAAATATTCAAAATTAAGACCCGTGGATGAGCCTGCCACAGCATCAGGACCAAAGCTGTTGATTCCACCCTGTATCAGCACATTTGACAATGAGAAAACTGCCGTCTGTATCGCTGATGGAGCTCCTATCCTGAGTATCTTTTCCAGGCACACTTTATCTATTCGTATATTCTTTATATCGAGTCTGAGTGGACCATCCTCATGCATCAATATATACATGACTATTCCCGTACTGACAACATTTGATATGACCGTTGCCATGCCGACGCCTGCAACTCCAAGCTTGCACACGCACACAAAGAATAGATTGAGGATAACGTTGAGCACTCCCGACACTATAAGACAATAAAGAGGTCTCCTCGTATCTCCTATCGCTCTGAGCACAGCAGCTCCAAAATTATACAGTATGATAAAAGGCATACCTACGAAATAAATTCTAAGGTACAGCACAGCCTGGTCAAGCACCTTGAAAGGAGTATCAATAGCCTCAAGTATAGGTCTTGCCACAAACATTCCAGCCACAAGTATAGTTATTCCGCATATAATGGCGAACTTCACGCTGGTATGTACACATTTGCTTATTGAATCTTTCTTATTCTGACCTATATAATGCGCCACAAGAACATTCACACCGACAGAAAGTCCTACAAATACATTCACAAACAGAGCAACGACTGCGGCATTACTTCCAACTGCTGCCAGTGCATCGCTTCCTGCAAATCTTCCTGCCACAGCCACATCAGCTGAATTGAAAAGCTGCTGCAATATACTGCTGGCCGCTAGCGGCATGGCAAATATAAGCATCTTAAGCGCCAGTGAACCATTTAACATATCCATCTCGTGCGATTTACTTCTATGATCGGTGTTCATTTCTGTATTCATTTCTTTACTTTTTTCTGTACTCTTTTCTGTGCTCATTCTGATGTCCGTCTCTTTTCCGTCATTGTGTTTCATCCTGATATAATTTCCGTTTTCGTATCTAGTGGGCACCCTCATACTTCTGAAGATAGTTGAAAAGTGCTCCTATGAGATTGGAATCGTTGCCAAATTTGCACAGTCCAACCTGCATCTCATTATAGATCACTGAAAATTTTGCAAGCTTATCCACGTACTTCTTCACGCCATGTATGAACCTCGGTTCCGCACTGATTCCACCTCCAAGGAGTATGATGTCCGGTGCAAGAATGACATGTATATTCATGCAGTGCTTCGCGATGTTCAGATACCAGTCCTCAAGTACACCTATGACAGCCTCATCGCCTTCAGCTTCCCACTCATATATCATCTCGCCAGTCACATCATCCTCCTTCATGCCCCTGGCTGCCGCAACATCTCTTCTGAGAGCTCCAACCGACGCCTGCATCGTCCACATAATGTTGTCCGGAAGCTTTACATGTTTCTTTGTATTCTTGAGACTCGCCTCAAGCGGTACTAGTTTGTCTATATTGTCCCTGTTCACATCCTCAAACAGATACGACATCTCACCGGCAACCATCCCCCTGCCGTGAAGTATCTTTCTGTCTATGACTATTCCTCCACCGACACCTGTGCCAAATACCAATACAACAGCACTGTTGTAGTCCTTTGCATTTCCCTGCCATATCTCCGACAATGCGGCACATTTGCCATCGTTCTCAAGAGCCACCTTAAGTCCATCGCATCTCTCGCTTACAAGCTCGCCTACATGTGCTTTGTCAAGGTATGGCAACGCTCCGCCGGCATAACAGATTCCGTTATCCACATCCACCTGTCCAGGAAGTGAAATAGCTATTCCTTGTATATCATATTTTATCTTATAGTCATCATATATGCCCTGAATTACGTCAAGAAATGCATCGAGTCCCTGCTGTATATTATCTAAACCATTCCCAAATCTTCCGGGAGTCGGAACCTTGTTCTTCTCCATAATCTCTGCATCTCTGTCCATCACACAATGCTTTATAAATGTTCCACCTACGTCTATAACAAGATACATATCCTATCCTCCATCTAACTCTCTTTCCGCGCTAAAAAATAGCAGTCTCAAATGTATATACAGTATATAGCATACCATATCGAACATACATTCGAAAACTACTATTTTTATGTTAGCATATTTTTCTATTATCAACAACTACTTTTGTAGCATAACAGTGTGTTGTATATGACTTATGTAGAGTTTCCTATCTCAGGTGGTCTCATGGCGTCACCTAATGTACCATTCCGGAGTTGCTTCTGTACTCCTCATTCAGCTCGCGAAGCTCCTTCTCTCCATGGTCACACACACCTCCACGTCAACTGCTATTTATACTTATACTTTTCAAACAGCTCCTCTGGGTAGCTGTCCTCCTGCCCGGAATCTTCCTGTGAACCGTCTCGGCGGTCATCCCTGTTTATGCTGTTTATGCCAAAGGCCGAAAGCACGATCGAAAATATCACCCCACCGGCAGTCACAATTCCTCTCACTATCTTGCTCTTATCCACTTCACTATCTCCTGATCCACATGGCACAGATTCCATCGCTAAATATCGATCAACTTTATTATAACCTCCGTCCGCATCATAATCAACAATGTACTGTCTTCCTGCTACACTACTATCTCTCCTATATATAATCCTGTTCCACTATGGCCTTGCTCCATTATGGCGTCTCTTATAATCATCTCTGATGGCGGCGCAGCTTGCATATACTGTGCTGTCCAGCTCGTCCTTGCTCTTGGACTTCCTAACTGCAGATATTGTCTCAGAAATAGCCTGATAATTGAGTGTAACTCCCACACTGTCACATTCATAGTTTATCGCTCTGTCTGCCCCTATTCCAAATCTTCCTGCTGCCTCTATCGCGTCAATATTTGCCCCGAGAAAGAGAAATTCCCAGCCATATTTTTTCTCAGACTTCTCCACCATCTTCTTCACTCTTTTGTAGGTATAAACCCGGCTGGAATTCTCCATTCCATCAGTGGTTATGATAAACAATGTCTTTTCCGGTCTGTCTTCTTCCCTCGCATATCTGTGAACATTTGCAATGTGATTGATTGCTCCGCCAAGGGCATCGAGAAGAGCTGTGCAGCCCCTGACATAGTACTGCCTGTCATTCATCGGCTCCACTTTGTCCACTGAAACCCTGTCATAGATCACCTCTGTCTGATCATCAAAAAGCACTGTGGAGATATATGCCTCTCCCTCCTCTTTTCTCTGTTTCTCAATCATGGAGTTGAATCCGCCTATGGTATCTGCCTCAAGTCCCCTCATAGAACCACTTCTGTCCAAAATAAAAACAACCTCTGTTAAACCTTTACGCATAATATTTGTCCTCCTTATGATATGTCATCACCTCTCGGTGTTTTATCTTATATCCGCATTATACAAAAGAGGGCACGAAAAAAGGTCGCTTCGAAAGCGACCCTGAAAAATCCTGTAATATTACGAAATGGCACATGGCAGTCCGTGTTCTTCCAGTTGAATATCCAGCTCAATAATGTCATATATTTCATTTTCTATGAAATAAGAGAATATGATATCTGTCTTGTCACATGGGGATAATGCATAGCCAGCTCTTGCCAGCAGATCCCTCGACTCATCAAGGTTAAGTCTCGCCCCTATGCAAAGTCGAAGTGCCGTCTGTTTGTTTGGATGATAGTCCGGGTTATTCTTGATCTTTGAAAACACCTTCTTGCTGACTATCGAACCATCATACACCTCTTTACTCGTCAGATTCTTTTGATGAATAAGGTACATCAGATACTCCGAATAGGTGTCTGATATATGTTTGATCCTCTCATCAAGCTTATCACCGTGGCGCTCACTGAATTCAAATGAAGCTGTCTCCTGAGCCCCGAAATAATCGCTTATGCGGCGTGTATCTGCAAAATTTCTACTCCGTTTAGACTGTGCCACACCAAATCCGTCGGGTAGATACTCTGTCTCATTTGCCACTTCGACATAATGCAGATCTATATACGTTTCCAGATCCGGATATATCTTCTCGCCAAGCCGCGTAGACTTCTCGTCAAATACAACCAGAAATATGTCCATCTCATTCTCAAAAAGGAATGCATTTATCTCATCCACCGCAATCCTAAGTCCTTCTTCCTTCGGATACCCGAACCCTCCGGTCGAAATCAACGGAAATGCTATAGACCTGACACCATTCTCCTTTGCCAGCTGTAAGCTCTTTCTGTAGCACGAACGAAGCTTTTCCTCTTCTCCGTGATCTCCGTCTATAAACCTCGGACTCACCGCATGAATGATATATCTGGCATCAAGGCCAAACCCCGGAGTTATAAAGGCTCCGCCTTCTTCCACAAACCCGATATATTCCCTGCGATAATTTAAAAGTTCATCATACCCTGCTGCCCTGTATACGGCTCCGTCACATCCTGTTCCAACGGCCACATGGTCATTTGCCGTATTCACAATGGCATCCGTGGTCATCTTCACAATGTCATTTCTAACTATCCTTAGTGGCATATAATCTCCTCTCAATTATCATGCGAAGTACCTCATCATCCGTAGAATCAAGAAGCTTCTCAAGTCTCCTTCTTCCGACCCTGCGGTCACAAACTCTGAGTATATCAACCAGTCCCCATATATCACCATCCACCGGATCCATGATCTCCGATTCCGGTCTCTGGACATAGTTCTCTATAACCAGCGATATGTCCGATATCTCACCATCCCATGGGTAACTATTCCATCCATACTTATATGACGTGTCAAACTGCCTCGGATAGTCCCATACCACATCATTGCCTATTGTTATAAAATACCTTGGAAGCGGATTAGTCTGGTGTGAAAAATTAGAATTCATCTTGTATATCGCACAGTGAATCTGGAATCCCACCGATTCGTCCATCAGATTATATAATCTCTGTTGTAATTTGCTCCATCGTTTAGACATCTTCTCCTCCCAGGGACGTTCCTTCTGTCACAAAGAGCGTCCCTCTGTCTCATTCGTGACACGGGGACACTCTTTGTGACAGAAGGAACGTCCCCTATTACTACTTTTCTTTAGGCAGGATAATGTTAAGCAGAATTGCAACCATTGCCGCAGGAACAATTCCTGAGCCTCCAAAAACAAGCTGGAGCAGCTGAGGGGCATTTGCAAGAATACCCGGATTGGCTCCCATTCCATAGCCCACACCCAGTGCTACTGAAACTATGGACAGGTTGCGTGCACTTAACGGTTCCTTTGTTATGAGCTGAATACCACTGATAACTATCGAAGAGAACATCATAACCGCAGCTCCGCCAAGCACTGACTGAGGCATGATCGACACCAGTGCTGCAAGTTTAGGGCAAAGGCCACATAATATCAGGAATATCGCTCCTGTTGCAAGCGCAAATCTGTTGACGACCTTAGTCATGGCTACAAGTCCCACATTCTGGCTGAACGATGTATTTGGAAGGACTCCAAACACCGCTGCAAGAGATGAACCCAGACCGTCACACATCACACCACCTGAAAGCTCCTTGTCTGTGGCTTCCCTTCCAAGACCACCTTCCATAACACCTGATATATCACCGACAGTCTCCACCGCTGTAACAATAAACATTATGAGCACCGGAAGGATTGCGCGCACATCAAACACCGGTTTTACAGGCATGAGCTGTGGAATCGCAAACCAGGAAGCATCTTTCACCTTGTCCCAGTTCAGCACCCAGGCTTTGGTATATTCCACACCATCAGCAGTTATACCTGTTTTCGGGAGAACAAATCCCATTATGATTGCTGCGATATAACCTGCGATTATTCCAAAAAGAATCGATGATGAGCTCAAAAATCCTTTTGTCCAGTGCTTAAAGAAAAGAATGACCACAAGGACAAATAATGCGAGCAGAAGGTTCTCCATGGAGCCAAAGTCTGCGGCATTATTTCCACCTCCAAACGAATTTATTCCCACCGATATAAGGCTGAGTCCAATGGATAAAACCACTGTACCTGTTACAACAGCCGGGAAAAATCTGCGCAGAGGCTTCAGAAAAAAGCCAAGCACAGTCTCAAACAAGCCACCGATAATGGATGCACCCATAATCGCACCATACGCAAGCACTCCACCGCCCATGGTTGCCGCCACACTATTGAATACTCCTATAAAACCTGAAGATGTACCCATAATGATCGGCACCTTTCCTCCAACAGGTCCTATTGAAAAAAGCTGTATCAGGGTGACAACTCCCGCGATGAGCATTGCGTTCTGAAGCAGTGAAAGCTGAAGATCAGCAAATTCACCACCGACCAGTCCGCATGCTCCTGTGATAATCAATAATGGTGTCAAATTTCCGACAAACATTGCAAGGACATGCTGAAGTCCAAGAGGTATCGCCTGGGAAAGAGGCATCCTTCCATCAAGCTGGAATGCTGTTTCTGAAAGTTTAAACTTATTTTTCATCTGTTGTTTTCTCCTGTGTATTTTTTTCATATTACAGATTCTGTTATTCTGCTTATGTTATCTCCAATCACTCTTCCGGCATGGACATAAGAATCTTCTCCGGTGTGATCGGCAGTTCTCTGTGCCATACACCTGTCGCCCTGTATATGGCATGTGCAATAGCAGGTGCCGGAGTGTTGATAACTATTTCTCCTATCGATTTGGCTCCAAAAGGACCTGTAGGCTCATAGCTGTTTTCAAATTCCACTCTCAAATGTCCCATATCCAGACGGGTTGGTATCTTGTATTGCATGAAACTCGACTCTATCGGGCATCCCTTCGCATTGTAGGTGATGTTCTCAAACAGAGTGTGTCCTATTCCCTGGACTATGCCTCCCTCTGCCTGAACACGTGCCAGTGCCGGGTTTATGGCTATGCCACAATCCACGACTGCAGCATAATCCAGTATCTTCACTTCTCCTGTATATCTGTCAAGTTCTATCTCAACCATTCCGACCATATATGGAGGAGGCGAAACCGGAGACGAATGAGAGACTGTAGCTACAGCGGCAATATCATTTGCGACCTGATCCTTAACACTTATATCAGCCAAAGAAACGCTTTGATCTGTCCCTGTCCGATATGCCCTGCCATTTTCGAAATACATTTCATCCTGTTCACATCCAAGTATTCCTGCTGCAATTGCGCACAGCTTCTTCTTCAATTTATCACAGGCAAGCTCCACAGCCTTTCCTGTTACATACGTAGTGGATGAAGCATATGAGCCGGAATCATACGGTGAAGCATCTGTATCTGCTCCAAATACCGCCACGTCATCAACCGAGCAGTCCATGCACTCCGCAACCATCTGTGCAAGGATAGTATCACACCCAGTTCCCATATCTGCAGCACCGATTATCAGGTTAAATGTACCATCATCCGCAAGCTTGACCGTTGCAGATCCTACATCCACATTCGATATACAAGAACCCTGCATGGCCATTGCCACTCCTGCAGCCCTGACTTTTCCGTTTCCCATGTCCCTGACAGGGTATTTATCATCCCAGTTAAATATCTCCTTGCATCTGGCCATACATCTGTCAAGAGCACACGCATTTGCCGTCTCACCATAATACGCAGGCATCTTCATTCCCTCGCGCAGCATATTCTGCTCACGGATCACGGTCGGATCTATCCCCAGTTTCTCCGCAAGTTCATTCACCGCAGACTCAAGTGCGAAGATTCCCTGCGTAGCTCCATATCCTCTGTATGCGCCGGCCGCCATGGTGTTCGTATATACAACATCATATCCAAACCTATATGCCTCAAGACCTCCTGTATATAACGGGATGGACTTATGCCCACTAAGTCCGACTGTTGTAGGTCCATGCTCCCCATACGCTCCAGTGTTGGACAGCGTATACAGATCAAGTCCTCTTATATGTCCATCGCGGTCTGCTCCCAGACGGACACTCACCTCCATCTCATGGCGCGGTGAGCCTGCGATCTGACTTTCCTGTCTTGTAAATATGATCTTGGCCGCACGTCCTGTCTTCATGGTCACAAATGCAGGATACACCTCACTTACCGCTGTCTGCTTTGCTCCAAATCCGCCTCCTATACGTGGTTTTTCCACTCTGATCCTGCTCTTTGGAATGCCAAGCGCTCTTGACAGAATACGACGTACATGAAACACGATCTGTGTAGAAGAAATTACATGAAGCCTTCCATAACGGTCAAGGTGTGTATACGTTCGAAAAGTCTCCATCATAGCCTGGTTAAAGGCTCTCATATGATATCTGTTCTCCAGTACCTCATCACAGTCAGCTATAACAGCATCAACATCGCCATCACCGCCTATATCGCTTGCTATCAGGTTGCGTTTCGGATCGCCTCCTACCTGAACCGGTGGGAACCAGTCGTCCTCAGGATGAACCAATATATCATTATCCTTTGCCTTGCGGAAATCCAGAACAGGCTCTAAGATTTTATATTTTACCTTTATGAGTTTCATAGCCTTAATTGCTGACTTTTCATCCTCAGCTGCTATGATGGCAACCACATCGCCCACACACCTCACATGGCGGTCCATAATGAGTCTGTCATATGGTGACGGCTCAGGATATGTCTGTCCTGCTATTGCAAACCGGCTATTTGGCACATCCTGCCATGTGTAAATATCTACTATTCCGGGTATTTTTTTTGCTATGGAGACATTTATATCCTCCACAATGGCATTCGCATGTGGGCTGCGAAGCAGTTTCACAACAAGTGCATCACCGGGGGTGATATCATCCACATATACCGGTTTGCCAAGAAGTAACTGCATAGAATCTTTTTTTCTAACGGATTTATTGACTACATTATATTTTTTATGTTCCATGAGTTCACCCCTTTACTGTCTGTCATCTGCAGGAATTCTACTGTCTAAGTAATTTCGGATCCCTCTCAGTTGTCCCTCATATCCGGAACATCTGCACAGATTTCCGGCAAGATATGCCCTGATCTCATCATCCGATGGATCAGGATTTTCTCTGAGAAGAGCTATTGTATTCATCACAAAACCCGGATTGCAGAAACCACATTGGTCAGCACCTTCGCTAGCAATACAATCCGCCAGCAATTCAGCCTCTTCTTGTAAGCCTTCTAATGTAGTAATTTT
>OLHG01002415.1_pt1 | contig 9975 bp, 9 predicted proteins | sample 1605971 | NCBI WGS metagenome assembly OLHG01 (sample SAMN03283289) | human gut metagenome | biome: human-associated habitat; material: feces | host: Homo sapiens | place: Peru | collected 2012 | reverse complement strand
CATCATATTCATTTATCCAATTACAAATTTCTTTAACATTTATTAAATGTTTTACTCCTACATTCTCTGAAACCGAGTTTCCTCCCCAAGTTCCACAGCCTAGTGTTAGTGAAGGAGTCAATTTAAAGTTGTAAATATCTCCTATTCCACCTTGTGATGCTGGTGTATTTACTAACACTCTGTAAGTTTTCATTGTGCTATAAAAGGTTTGTAGCTTTTCTTGTTCTGTCAAGGTATTTATATATATTGATGATGTGTGTCCTAATCCGCCATCTTCTATTAGTCTATATGCTTTGTCCACAGCATCCACAAAATTTTTAGCTCTATACATTGCTAATACTGGTGATAGTTTTTCTCTTGCAAATTCTTCTGACATTTCTACACTTTCAACTTCACCTATTAATATTTTTGTGTTTTCTGGAACGTTTATTCCCGCAAGCTCTGCAATACGAGTTGCTTTCTGTCCCACTATTTTTGCATTTAATGCACCATTTATGATTATGGTTTTTCTTACTTTTTCTGTTTCTTCTGGATTTAGTATATAGCAATTTCTTCTTAGAAATTCATCTCTTACTTTATCATATATTGAATCTAGAACTATTACTGATTGTTCTGATGCACATATCATTCCATTATCAAATGTTTTTGAATGTATTATTGAATTTACTGCTAATAATATATCTGCACTTTCATCTATTACAGCTGGTGTATTTCCTGGTCCAACTCCTAATGCCGGTTTCCCACTAGAATATGCTGATTTTACCATTCCTGGTCCACCTGTTGCAAGTATTATATCTGCTGACTGCATTAGCATATTTGTTAACTCTAATGATGGAACATCAATCCAAGCAATAATGTCTTTTGGTGCTCCAGCTTTTATTGCCGCTTCTAGTACTATTTTTGTTGCTTCTATTGTAGATTTCTTTGCTCTTGGATGAGGACTTATTATCATTCCATTTCTAGTTTTTAATGCTATTAATGTTTTAAATATTGCTGTTGATGTAGGGTTGGTTGTTGGTATTACTGCTGCAATTACTCCTACTGGTTCAGCTATCTTCTTAATTCCAAAGTTTTTGTCTTCCTCTAGTACTCCACAGGTTCTTACATTTCTATATTTATTGTAAACATATTCAGCTGCATAGTTATTCTTTATTACTTTGTCTTCTATAACTCCCATTCCTGTTTCTTCCACTGCCATTTTTGCAAGTGGAATTCTTGCTTGGTTTGCTGCTATTGCTGCTGCTTTAAATATTTTGTCTACTTGTTCTTGTGTATATTTTGAAAATTCTTTTTGTGCTTTTCTAACTCTGTCAAAAGCCTCTTGTAGACTATCTACACTGTCTACGACTTTGTATTCGTCACTCATATTTATCCTCCTAGTTTATTAAATATCTTTTGCTTATATCATTAGCATAATATCATTATTGTAATTATTTTTCAATAATTTTTTTGCTATTTTGTAACTAATTTTTTATTTGAATTAATTTCTTTGCCTTCCAATATTCTTTTTACAAAATCATTGTCATTATATACCTCTATTGCTTCTGGAAGGACATCTATTGTAAATTTAGTGTCTGATAGTTTTTCTCCATCGATATTAAATGTAACTTCTTGTTCAAATTCTAATTCAATATGTTTGCCTCTATATTTATGCATTTTTCTTTTGCCTTCGTGCTTCCCGTTTTTCATTTTTAAAAGCAATGGTATCATTTTTAGTCTTGGCATTTTTTCTGCATAATATATGTCTAGTATTCCGTCTGTAAGTTTTGATTTTGGTGCTACATTGAAACCTCCTCCATAATAACCTCCATTACAGATACTTATCATAGAGTATTTGTCTTGTATTGTTTTTACTTCTGTTTTTAGCTTCATTTCTTTAAATCTATAATTAAAGAAAGTATATATTATACTTACATTATACATTTGACTGGCTGGAACTATTGTGTTTCTAAACTTATCAATATTATTTGCAACTTCTGCATCCATTCCACAACAAGCAACATTTATAAAATAAGTATCATTTATTTTAGCTAAATCTATTTTGCTTATTCCTTGTGGAAGGGATTTAATTGTTCTATAAGTATCATTTCCAGACCCTGCTGGTATTATTCCTAATTTGTTTTTTGTTCCAATTATTCCAGCAAGAGTTCTAGTTAATGTTCCATCTCCACCAACTACATATATTACGTGTTCTGCATTACAATACTCTCTTGCAATATCTTCACCACTTTTATCTTCAGTTATATATCTAATTGCATATCTTTTATTTTCCTCTTTGCATATTTTTTCTATGTGCGGAACTATCTTTTTATACTTTCCTCTTCCTGCTATTTGATTTACTATAAAAATATACTTCATATCTTCCTATCCTTTTAGTAATTTTAGAACTTCCCCTCTTAAATAATCATTTGCTTCTTCTATTTCCATATTACTTATATCTATTGGCTTACCAAATTTTATGCTTAGTTCTTTTCTAAAAAGTTTGTATTTTCCTCTTATTGCAAATGGAACTATTCTACTATTTGTTTTTTTAGCTATTGAAACTGCTCCATGTCTAAATTTCAATAAATCTTCATTGGTTCTATTTCTTGTCCCTTCTGGGAATATTCCAACTGCTCCACCATATTTTAAGATTTCTTCTGCTTCCATAACTGCAACTGGATTTGATTTGTTTCTATGTACTTTTATTGTTCCAACTTTTTTGAAAATCCATCCGTGTATTCCTTTAAAAAGACTTTCTTTTGCCATATAATGCACTAATCTTTTCGTTGATGTCATTACCATTACCGGATCTATTGCATTTACGTGATTTCCTGCAAGGATTATTGGTCCCTCCTGTGGTATATTTTCTTTATCTATTCTTTTTGGCCTGTATAATATTTTTAACAAAAATATTGCCAGATTTCTCAGAAAATAATATAACGGTTTATCTTCTCTTTTCATAATTATCACTTTTCTTTCTTATTAAACATCCCTTTATTATAATAAGCAAGTAACTTATTATATGTAGATACTTGCTTATGATTAGTTGTTATTTAATTCTTCTTTTACTTCGTAATCCTTTGTTTTTAATGCTGTTATAGTTGTTATTATTGCACTAATGATTACAAATAAGTAAAAGCTTGCTCCTCTATTTAATAATATTGCACTATTTATCATAGTTGCCGGAAATACTCCTTTAAAAATCTCTATAAAAGCGCCTTCGCTTACTCCTACCGCACCAGGAGATGGTATTCCAGATACTGTTGCATATAGCATTGCTTGCAATGTTACTATTTGGAAGAAGTTATAACCCGTGAATCCAAATGCAAGATATACCCAATATGGTATGCTGTAATAAATTATTACTTGTATAAATGTTGTTACTAATGTCTTTATCATCAGCTTTTTATGTTCTTTTATATAAACTGCACTTTCTTGGTACTTTTCCAATTCTTTTTCTAAAGATTCTTGCTTCTTCTCTATATTCGGTATTCTAAAGAATTTTAATACTTTTACTGCAAAATTTATTAGTCCTTTTGATAGTCTTTTTGAGAATATTGATATTGCTAATAATGTTAATGCAGTTGAGTTTAATAGTATTCCCACTATAACTAAATATATCAATCCACTTTTTACTATTTCAAAATGAAGTATTGTACTTACTATTCCTAATGTAATTGTTACTATTTGAAAACTTGTTAAATGTACTAATAATGCTAGTGTCGAATTTGCCACAGCAATCTTTTCTTTGTGCATATAATATATTTCCATAGGTTGACCACCACTAGCAGCAGGTGTTATTGAACTGAAGAAGAATCCTATTAATGTGTATCTTATATTTCTTAAAAATGTTGATTTTTCTCCTAGCTCTTTTAGTATTCTTGTTATATTTATTGTTTCTCCAAGCAAATATAAACACATAGCTATTATTGCCACTAATATATATCTTTTCTTTACACTTACTGCTATATTTAATATTTCTAACACATTCTGGTCTTTAAATATTAAATAAAATGTTAAGCCTATTAATAATACAAAAACTATTAAATTTCTTATTGTTTTCTTAATCTTTTTATTCTTCTCTGTTTTTTCCATTTTTCCATCCATAAATGATTAATCTATCATTGTTATTTTTTCTATTATTGGTTGATTTGCTTTCAATACTGTTCCGTTATTGTCTTCCACCTTTGTATCAGCACATATTTTGTCTACTATTTCTATTCCGCTTGTTACTCTTCCAAATCCTGCATAGTTTCCATCTAGGAATTTGCTGTCTTGATGAACTATAAAGAATTGTGAGCTTGCACTGTCATATGCAGTTGCACGAGCCATTGATATTACTCCTCTTGTATGTGATATGTTATTCTTTACTCCGTTAGCTGCAAATTCTCCTTTAATTTCTTTATCACTTCCACCCATTCCTGTTCCTTGTGGATCTCCACCTTGAATCATAAATCCTGATATTATTCTATGGAATGTTAATCCATTGTAGAATCCTTCATTTACAAGTTGTGCGAAGTTTTCAACTGTTATTGGCGCAACATCTGCATCTAACTCTAATGCTATTGTTCCATAATCTTTAATTACCATTTCCGCATGATGTTTACCTTTGCTATACACTTTATCTTCCTCCTTATTTTCTTCAGATACTGTGTTTTCTTCTTTTTCTGAAACAACAGTATTTTCTGTTTTATTTTCATTGTTATTTGGCTTTTTTGTTTTTTGGTTGTTATATAAAGCATAACCAACCATTCCTGCTATTAATAATATAGCTACAAGTATTGTTATAATAACTTCTTTTTTCATTTTTTCTACCTCGCTTTTAATCGTAATATTTTTCAAGTGAATTAGTTCACCATAGAAGCAAATGAACTTAAACTTACTCCTCTTGACATTCTTACTCTTGGAAGTGCAAATTTATCACTATTTTTGTATACTCTTCCACCTTCTGTAGTAAATGCTAATTTGTATCCTGCATCTTTTAAAACTTTTTTGTCTAAATCGTTATACTGTCCAAATGGATAGCAAAATACTGTTGCTCCTCCTAATATTGTACTTGATTTCTTAACATCTTGCGTCATTTTGTCATAGCTCCAAGAGAGCATAACTCCTTTACCGTTTCCTGCTCCTTCATGCATACTGTCAGAATGTGATTGATAACTTATTCCTTGTTGCTTTTCATTTGCTCTGTATCCATACCATGAAGTTATAACAAATGATGTTGCTTTTGCGTTATATTTTTGTAATACTGGAACTGCCAATTCAAAGAAAGAATCATCTCCATCATCAACTGTTATTACAACACTTTTATTAGGAAGATTTATTTTTTCATCAATAAAATCTTCTACTTCTTCCCATGTTGGATAATAAAATTCTTTGTCTGTTAGATATTTTATTTGTTCTTCAAAGTCTGATATCTCCATCCAGTTATTATCTTGTCCTTTTGTTTCGTTTTTATCGTAGAAGAAATGATACATTAGAACTGGTAAGCTTGAAGCTTTTCCCATTTTCTCTATTTGTTTATTTCTTTTTTCCTCTAAGCTTTCTTCTTGTTTCTCTACTTTATTTTCAATGTTCTCAACATTCTCTTCATTTGTTGTAACATTTTCTATTACTTCCTCTACATTTTCTGAATCTGTATTTGTTTTTGCTGTTTTATTATTCTTTACTTTATCTGTCACTAAAATTGCAAGTACTATTATGATTAATATAATTATAATTTTGCCAATTGGTGATTTTTTTCTTCTAGACATCTTTCTCAGACCTCCTTAAGATATTTTATATACTCTATATTACTATTTTTACTTCTTTCCACCATACAATTATATATTTGATTTCTTAAGTCTTTTTTCTGTTCTTGAATACTTAAGTTTTTATCTGCAAAAAATGGACCATCTATGTATGTTACAATTTTTATTTTATCTTTTTTTCCTTTTTGATATGTATTTGTTATACAAAATGCTGGCACATTGTACTTTATAGGATATTTAAATGAAACATCTTTAAACGGTCTTATTTTTGTGTAATATGGCCATATATGTGCCTCTGGGTAAATTGTAATTGAATGTTGTTTGTTAATATTTTTTCTTATTGTTTCTAAAAAATGTTCCATTCCTTTTTTATCACAAGGGATTGGAATTGCTCCAAGCATTTGCGATAATGTTTTTAGTCCTTTCATTGAAACGTTTTCCGGATTTACTATAAAGTAGTTTCTTTTTGGGTAATTTGCAAGACTCGGTATAAAAGTATCTGCAAATGGTTGCGTATGATTTCCATATATAAAATATCCTGTTTTTCTATATTTCTTTAGCTTTTCTTTGCCTACATATTTTATTCCAAACTTTATTTTAACATATAAAATCTTTATCGGCATACTTAATATGTTTTGCACTACAAATGCGCATAAATTCCATAATGGATTTTTATGCACATATTTATAGCTTCCATCTATTTTTCTTGGAACTATTTGTGCCTCCGAAAATTCATCGTTCAATTCATCTTTATAATAGATAATTTTCTCTTCCATTAATTCTCCTGATCAGTTGTAAGTTTTTCCTTGTCACATTTATATTCAAGTGGAATCTTGTAAAAGTCCTCATATATTTTTTTCCATACCTGATAGTTTTTGTCTCTCATAATCTCAGTATTTTCTTTTTCTGTTTTATTAGTATCTGGATAAATTGGTTCTTCTATATTTACTATATACTCTTGAATAGGGAATCCATCTTCTCCAATTATATCACTATCCTGCATCGTTATAAATATTGGAATTATTGGAACATTATTTCTTGTAGCCATTTTGTAGGCACCATCTTTTAGTGGCTTTGGTTTTTTATAGTTCCACCATAGACTTTGCTCTGGGTAAATTAATATAAAGTCGCCTCTTTGTAGAATTGTATCAACTGCTTTCATAAAGTTTATCATTGTTCTTTTATTTGAGCTTAGTGGTAATGTATCTGCATTTCTAAATAAGAAACCATAGAATCCAGGGAAATTTGTATAATTTCCCTCTCTTATTACTTTAAATAGTTTTTTATTTTTCGATTGTTTTGTGCTTCTAAAAACTTCTTCAACTGCAAATGAGTCAAATGGATTAAAGTGGTTGCAGGTTATCATTGCTCCTGTTTCTACACTTTGAAGTTTTTCGATTCCTTTTACTTCCTTAATGATTAATCTATTATTTTTAAGTATTTCGTTTAAAAATCTTTCTCCAAATTTATTAGCTACTGTTCTTTTTATTTTGCTGGTGCTTTTTTTCTTTAAATAGTCGACATTCTCTGGTGTTAGAATTATTGTGGGTGGATCTTTTTCTGGATCTACATCAAATCTCCCCTCTCGTTCAAGCTTATCAATCTCCTCTAAAATTTCCAGCCTATCTTGAGCTTTTTCTATTACTTGTTCTTTCATCCTTATCTCCTATATTTTCTATCGTCACCGACGCATTCACATTCTTTTTGCGCTAGTGCTCTTAGTCTCTTGTCTGATTCCATATCTTCAAATTTTTCTTCTTCTGTATAGTTGTTCTTTATCTCCATAATCTTATCAAAATATTCTGTTTCTTGAGCATATTTCCAGAAATACTCTTTATATAAAATATCTTCAAAATGCCAAGGTTTGAATGCTAAATTATAGTGTATTATATGTAATCTATCTCTTTCTACTGTGTCTCCACCTATTGGCATTCTATCCCATGTGTTCTCCAATATTTTCACTCTACCTTTGCATAACCTATTTAGATAATCTTGATCTTGTGCAACAGAAAATTTTACTGTTCCTAATAAATATAAAAATTTTTCTTGGAAGTTTATTTTCCTCATTGCATCTAAATTCATTAAAAGTATTCCTGCATTAAAATAATTATGATAATCTGCTACTCCAACAACTTTTTCAGCATATTCTTGGAAAACTTCTATTGTTTGTATTACATCATCTGGTGCTGCCGCCACTAAATTATCTTCCATATCTGTATTATATAGCTCTGCTATATCAGATAATATTACAATATCGCTATCTAGATATAAAACCTTATCATATTGTGGATACAAATCTGGTATAAATAATCTAAAGTATGTTGTTTTAGAGTAATAATCTCTTGTATAAAGTTTATCTTTTACTTTGTTTATGTAATAATTCAAATCAACAAATTCTATACTTACATTTTCTCTCTCATATTTTAATATATTTTTCATATTCTCTTCTGATATGTTTGTATATAAGATTTTAATTATATAGTTATTAGTGTTTGATGAATTTTCTACCAAGGATTGCAACGCTACTGCTAAGAACGGTATATATTTGTCGTCTGTTGCAAAAAATATTGGTATAACTTTTTTTTCTTTTTTCATTATTCTCTCCTAATTCTTAATTTATATAAATCATTTTAAGCTTTGTTTTTCATATTCTTTTTTCCATTTTATGTATTCTTCTAAATCGTCATCAAAGGTATGACATCTTAAAACTTTATGCACCTTTTCTATTTGCCATTGTTTGTAGTTCTCCGTATGTGGATATGGAAACCACAACATCCTTTTGCAAAAATGACAAATTACTGTACTTTTTTTGTTAAAAAATGCTTGTTCATTATACCTTCTTGGAAGTAGTTTTTTCTTTGTTGTTGACCAGAATATTGCATCTTGATCTGCAAATATTAATTTCTTTGTTTTAATTAAATTTCTTGCTTTTTCTAAAAGCTTGGTTTCTTTTATTTTATTCATATTTATCAATAACATCCCTGCATTTATATAATCAGGTCTAATTATTTTTGAACCATATTTTTCTCTTACTGCTGCGTATTCATATTCAGCAATATTAGTATTGTAGAGTTCTGATATATCTTTATTTGCCATCATATCAATATCTAAATATAGTATTTTTTCTGGCATATTTGGTATTAAATCTATAAATAGTCTTAACAATGTATAGGGTGTACAATAAGCATTTTCATTTTTGCACTTTCCAAATTCTCTTTCATACAAATTCGTTACATCTATTTTTGTTATTTTGTTGTTTTTATTCTTAGTTTTTACGACTTTATTTAAAAATTCTATTTGTTCATCTTTTATTGCTGTATATTCTTTTTTTATTCTAGTAACTTCCATTGTTAATATGTAACAATTTATCGGCTCTTTTGTCTTATTTGTTATTGATATTAGCTCTGTCAAAGCTCCATCAAATACCTTTTCATTTCCACTCAAAAGTAAATTTATCATTTTATCTCCAACTTATAATTTATCGTGATATTATTATACCCTATATAAATATTTTTTTCAACATTTTTTGCATTGTATATCTTATTTTTATGGTTCACCTAACTAAAAATTTTTTAATTGCAATAGCGCTTATTTTTTTGTGCAATAGCTTATTTCACCTAAAATATTTTTCCAAAAGAAATAAGTGTACAAAATCAAAATTATTTTGACTTCATACACTTATTTTTATAATCTCATTTTATATTAATCAACTTTTATTGTTAAAGTAGGACGAGTAGCAGAATAACTACCAAATGGGCTATTTGGACTGTATGAATTGAATCTTGAAACCGGGCCATCTGTTCCGTCATAACCCCAAAAGCCACCTCTGCTAACTCTTTGGGTAGGACCGAGCACCTTCTTGTGTCCATTCTTCGCAATTTCCAGCTAAGTCATAAATATTATTTGCTTTCCATGCTTCATTTGATCCAGTATTTTTCTGTTGTCCGAATCCATCAGAATTTTTCTCATAATTTCCAGTATTTGCTGGTGCTATTGAATCTGCATAATTTCCCCAAGACCTTGAATCAGTTATGCTTTTTTTATCTCCTTTATTTGCTATAAAATCGCAAGTCACATCCCATTGTATCCCCCAAATCATTCCTGTTTCTACTTTATCACTTGCATTTAAGTCTTTGCATTCTTTATATGCAGTATACCAAGCAATAGCTGATAATGGTGCTTTATCTTTTTGCACACCATCTTCTGATAATTCATATCTTCCTATATAAAATCCTCCATATTT
>OLHG01002411.1_pt1 | contig 9982 bp, 12 predicted proteins | sample 1605971 | NCBI WGS metagenome assembly OLHG01 (sample SAMN03283289) | human gut metagenome | biome: human-associated habitat; material: feces | host: Homo sapiens | place: Peru | collected 2012 | reverse complement strand
CGGCTCTAGGGCTTTTTTGTGGAGCTAGTGACCTGACTCGAACAGGCGACCTTCTCATTACGAGCGCAGGCTAAAGCATTTGGTTTTGTCTCGTAACATGCGAAAAGTGCTGGTATTGCTAGCACTTTTTCGTCTCCAAGGTTTTGTGCCATCCCGTCTTATGGGGTATCTTTAGGCCATTTTCGAGAAAAAATAACGCCAAATTAACGCCAAGTTTCCGTCAAGTGCTGTTTCCGAAAAAGTCACCGGTACTGACAAGCTTGACATCCCCAACTTTTAAGGGTGGATTCGAGCATGATTTCCTCAAGTTCAAAAACGGCAATTCCGAACTTTTTCGGAATCTTTCGAGATAATCCCATATTCATTGTTTCCAGAAAACCGTTGTCTTTTCTTTGAGTACAACAGCGGTATTTCTTTTTTGATTATATCCTATGTCATAGTTAATTTCAAGATGAATTTAGCACCCGGTTGGGTGCTTTTTTCATATACACTCTTAAGAAAGGAGCCGCATATTATCCCTCGCAAATCCCCAAAATCAATAGGCAGCATCTACAGCATTCCCATTGACCAACTCCATCCGCACCCGGACAATCCCTTCGGCATCCGGGACGACCCTTCCATGCTGGAACTCATTGAAAGCGTGAAAAAACACGGTGTAATGGTTCCCGCTATCGCCAGACCGAAGCCGGATGGCGGTTATGAACTGGTTGCCGGTCATCGCCGTCAGAGAGCCAGTCAGCTTGCCGGTTTGGATTCCATGCCGGTGATCGTGATGAATCTCGATGACAACGACACCATCATCCAGCTCGTTGACAGCAACATTCAGCGCGAAAACATTCTTCCCTCAGAACGGGCAAAAGCCTATAAACTCCGCATGGAAGCCATCAAAAAGAAGGCCGGAAGACCCCAAAAGGAGGAAAATCAAAATTCGCCGAAAATTTCGGCGAATTTCCGAAGTGATGATTCCATCGGAGGATTGGCTGGTGTCAGCGGCGATACGATTCGCAATTATATCTCCCTGACAAATCTGATCCCCGAACTCATGGAAATGGTGGATGAAAAGAAAATCGCACTAAGCCCTGCCTATCAGATCGCCGCACTCCCCCAGGAAAGTCAGGATCTGCTCCTTGATACCATCGAAAGTGAGCAAGCAACGCCCTCTTTATCCCAAGCACAGCGTATTCGTAAGCTGAGCCAAAGCGGGAAGCTCGACGAGGATTCCATGCTCCAGATTATGATGGAGCAGAAAAAGCCGGAACGGAATGACATTACCCTGTCCGGCGAGAAGCTTCGCAAGTATTTCCCACGCTCTTATTCCCCGCAAAGAATCGAAGAAACCATCTTCAAGCTGTTGGACGCCTGGATGCGCAAGCGCCAGCGGGATAACAGCAGATGACAATTCCATATTCCCCCAGCCTGACAAGCCCCCTTGTCAGGCTTTTTTCATTTCCAAGCAAAGGAGACAACACCCTGCATTGTATATCCGAAACTACACCTATTCTGCCGAGGATGTGGATTGCAAGTTCTGCACAGAAGTTGTCGGACGAAAGGAGTGCCGTCAGAAAGTCTGCTCCTATTATGCGGAGCGGATTGAAGCCGGTGTCATTTCCTACGCAGAAGCAGTTCTTTCGCTGATTCCATCCACAAGCAGTATCCGAAACCGTCTGCCCGGATTGATTCACAGTTTTCCCGGCTCCCTCTGGGCAGATGAAAAGCACAAAACCAGAATGGAGGTCTTTAACAACCGTCTGGGCTACATCAAAAGCAGAAACACCCCCAGCTATTACGCAGTCCTGTACCTTCTGACCTCCAACGATGCCCTATACCGGCGGACAGCCAACTGCTTTTTCCACGGCGGCATTGATTTTTCCTATGCCGTTCTTCGTGGCATTTCTCCGCACAACTATGCCCTGTTCTGTGCTGCCAAGGGGCTGCGCCATGCCGAAGGCGTAACCGAATCAGAGCTTGCTGACCCTATGACAATCGACGAGGAAGCGTTTCGCTTGATTATGAACGCCCTGCTGATTGCCATGTACGGCACCGCCGCATTTCATCTGAAAGGAGACATTTCTCATGAGCCGTGATTTTGGCGTTACGGACGGCCATTCCCTCTATTCCCTCCATCGCTACCGTAGCGATGTACGCCACATGGTCATTTTCGATGATCTGGTGGAAAAAGAACACCACCGGGTTCGACTCTACATTTCCGAGCCGATCTATGAACTGGTGCGTCAGGCTGAAACCAATGGGCTGCTTCGGATCGTTCACCACGAAGAAATCGTGGAGGGCTGTTCCGAGCCGGATTCTCCCCGGCGCAGAAAGCACAAGCACAAATAATCATTGATTCCAAATCTATCAGGAGGTTTATTACCATGAACAAAATCGAAAAGCTGCACGAAAGCATCCGTGCCCTCTTTCGCACGGAGGGCGAAAAATTCTGCTACACCCCCGGTGAAATTGAACGGCTGGTATGCAGCCTGAATTATAAGCAGCTGTACAGTGTCCTGTGCGACACAGCGGAACCCGTCTATGTCTGCTGTGCCGGAGGCGGTATCTGTGATTCCCACCAGTATCACAGCACCAAGCTGTTCCCGGCAAACGCAACGCTGCTTTGGAGTGATGAGGGTGATCCGCTGGGCGACGATACTATCTCCACTTCCTACTCCAACGAACTTTGGCTGCTGGAGGACATGACCATCGCTGCCGTCTCCTGCTTCCGTGTCCTCCATTCCGCTGCCAGCTATATCACCGAGTACCGGGAATACAAAGGTGACGAATGGCCTGCCCATCTCGTTCCTGTGAACATTCTGGAGTTTTGGCAGTCTCTGATCGACAAATATCAGGACTGCGGCGACGAGGAACTTGACGCTGCGCTGAAGGCGATCATCTACGAGCCTTAATACATCAGCACCCACTCATTATCAGAATTTAATAAGATTGGAGCGCAGAACGCTTAGAAAAACGCTTTGCATGGGAGGGCATGGACATAAGTTCATGCCCTCCGTGCATTTTGGAGGTAAATCAAATGGCTGTATTTCGCATTGAAAAGAACAAAAATTATACGGTGATGGCAAACTATCACCTTCGGGATATCTCTCTTTCCCTCAAAGCCAAGGGGCTGCTGTCCCTGATGCTCTCCCTGCCGGAGGGCTGGGACTACACCACCAAGGGGCTTGCGTGCATCTGCAAGGACGGCGTGGACAGCATCTGTTCTACGGTGAAAGAGTTGGAAAAAGCCGGATATGTCCAGCGCAGACGGCTCAGAAACGAACTGGGGCATCTCACGGAGATCGAGTATACGATTCTGGAAAAGCCTGTCCGTCCATCTTCTTCGGAGGAATCCGCGCTGCCCGACAGCCCTGCAAAAGCCGGGACTCCACCTAAACGGGAAAAGCCAGTCTTGGATGCTCCTGTTTTGAATAATCCTGAACAGGCTTGCCCTGAACAGGCAATCCCTGAACAGGAGGAACCTGAACAGGAAAATCCCGCCCAACTAAATATACAAGAATCAATTACAGAAAAAATAAATACTGATCTATCAAGTAAAGATTCATTCTTTCCTTCTACGGGGGCACTTCCGATAAACAGACAGGCTCCGCTGACAGACGGAAGGGCAGAAAGAGAAAAGATCAGAGAGCAGATTGCGTATGAGATCATGGTGGAGCGGTATAGCCGGGAGCAGCTCGATGAGCTTGTGGAAATCATGCTGGAGGTTTCCATGAATCGCAGCCCCACAATTCGCATTGGCAGGGATTCGGAATACGCCACTGCCTATGTTCAGGATCGGTTCTCCAGAATCACCTCCATGCACATTGAGCGTGTCTGCGATGGCATCCGGGATAATCACACCCAGGTGCGAAATACCAAAGCCTACCTTCTGGCGGCACTGTTCAATGCCGTTTCCACTCTGGACAATTACTATACCATTCTGGAAAATCACGCATTTTACAGTCCTTATGTGTAGTACCCTCATACAATAAAATACTTCTTTTTTGATAGTTTGTGCTTGCTATTGTTTTGTACTGCGGGTATAATAATAGAAGTTTAAGTATCACCCTGCGCTGAAAGGTTGAAAAGTATGAAGATTCACCATATTGCAATTCAAAACTATCGTGGATTCGAGAATTTTCAAACAAATCTCCATCCAAAGCTTTCCGTGATCGTAGGTAATAACGGTGCGGGCAAAAGTACACTGCTCGATGCAATTTCGATTGCCGCAGGAACCTTTTTCTCCGGCCTTGACGGTATCCCCGCAACAAGTATTGCCAAAGAGGATGTTACTTGCAAGAGCTTTCATATGGGTAGCGTGATCGATTTGCAGCCGCAGTACCCTGCTGTCATTTCCGCAGAGGGAGAACTGTACCACAGGGACATTCAGTGGACCCGTTCCCTAAACGGTGTAAACGGACGAACCACCACAGTCGATGCAAAACAAATCATCGCCACCGCCGAAGAAATCCAGGTCAAAATCCGGGAAGGCGACACAGCGGTTATTTTGCCGATTATTTCCTATTACGGAACCGGACGGCTATGGGCACAAAAGAAAGAGAAAAAAAGCTCCGAGAATCTGGTTCAATTTTCCAGACTCTCCGGGTATATAGATGCCCTTGCCGCTGAATCCAACGAAAAACTCATGCTGAAATGGTTTGAAAAAATGACGATTCAACAAGCGCAGCGTGGAACGATCAGCCCGGAATTGGCTGCTGTAGAAAAAGCGGTTTCCCGCTGCTTTTCCGGCATCACCGAAGCCACCGAGGTAACCACTCAATTCAATTTGGATACGCACAATTTAGACATTCTGTATACAGAGCAAAGTGGCGAAAAGAAACGCATCCCTATGAAAAACCTGAGTGATGGTTATAAAAACACAATTGGTATGATTGCCGATATTGCGTATCGTATGGCTGTTCTAAATCCCCAGCTTTTGGACCGTGTATTGACTGAAACTCCCGGTATTGTTTTGATTGATGAAGTGGACCTGCATCTGCATCCTCGCTGGCAGCAGCGAATCCTCGGAGACCTCCAAATGCTGTTCCCGAATGTACAATTCATCGTCTCCACTCACGCACCGCTGGTGATCAGCTCCGTCAAAAGGGAGAATCTAATCGTTTTGGACAATGGTAGCCAAACTGCCCCCCTTCCCAGTGAGGTTTACGGAAAGGATGCAAACTACATTCTCGGTGGCGTGATGGAATCCAAAATCAGGCCCGCTTCGGTACAGAAAATGTTTGACCATTTTTACCAAACACTGGAGGCTGAAGATTTAAGTCTTGCACAAAGGGAATTGGATGCCATAGAAGCAGAAATTGGTGCAGACGATCCCGAATTAACGCAGGCCCGGATCACACTAGCTCTGGAGCAGATTTGAGGTGGAATCTTCTTGCTATATATCAAGAAAAAAACAGAACCCCGGGAGCTAACCCAAGCAAAACGGAACGGGCTGCAAGACTATGACACGATGCCCACCGACCTCAAGGATATCATTCGTCAACAGCTCCTCACAGAGCAGGGCTATCTTTGTGCATACTGTATGCGGCGAATAAACCTGGATACCGTGCAGATTGAGCACTACATTGCGCAGCATCCGACGGATGGTGACTACGATCCCGCACTGACGGTTGACTACTCTAATATGCTTGGAGTATGCCCCGGGAATAAATGTGAGGGACTTCCAGCCAAATACCTGACCTGCGACCAGCACCGAAAAAACATTCCATTAACCGTTGATCCCAGAAAAGCAGAATCCGTTGCCGCTATTCGGTACAGGGCTGATGGAGTCATTTTCTCCAACATTCCTTCTATAAACGAAGACATTCAAGCAACATTGAATCTTAATTGCGCAGCTGTTCATCTGCCGGAGAACCGCAAAGCGGTTTTGGATGCACTAAAAAAGAAAATTTTTTTAGACTGTAAAGACAAGGCCGCAACCAAATCCTATTTTCAGCGGTTGTATTCGTCCCTGTGCGGCAAAGACACCTTGAGCGAATATCTTGGAATTCTACTTCATTATCTCGAAAAGCGTATCAATAGTGCATCAACATAATATCCCATCTACATAACGCCGGGAGACTCCTTCTTTAGGAATCTCTCGGCTTCTCTCTTTTCAGGCAGCTCTTTTTGAGCTGTTTTTTTCATACCTGGATACCAGCGAAAAGGAGCAAACACAATGTCAAAAAGTAAAACCATTGCCCAGCGGATGGAGGAAGCACGGATTCAGGCTGGTGCCCAAAATTACAAGGGGCATGACTACATGGACTTAGCCCGGTTCGATGAAAACACCCGGCACATGATTATCTTAGCAGATAGGTTTTTGGTTAATCCCGAAACCGGGAAATGTTCGATTTTCCATGAGGGGCAGGAATTTATTGTAACAAAGGAAAACTATGAACGGTTCCCTTATGAAAATAATTTCTGTGCCGCCGCATGGGACGTTATTAAAATCAAAGTCTATTCAGCTTTGCAAGGCGGCAATTTTTACTGGGAAGGCTGGATAAAGAACCGGAAAGAACAAATTCTTTGTTGTGATGATGGTATCCGTCCGGTTGTATTCCTGTTGGAACGGATTGACGAGGAAGATTGATATGAGTGTATTATTGATAAATGGAAGTCCAAGAAAAAATGGAAATACTGCGGCGGCAATTTCCGTTTTAGAAAATCGATTTATGAAGTTTGAAACGGACAAGGAAAAGTTGCGGCAGACCATACGCACCGCGCTGTCCTCTGCCGCCAGCTATGACGAGTTTGCCGCCGTCCTTTTGCAACAGGGTGTGACCGTCAAGGAGAGCCGGGGGCGGCTATCCTACCTCACGCCGGACAGGACAAAGCCCATTACTGCCCGCAAGCTGGGAGATGATTTTGACCGCACCGCCGTTCTTGCCCTTTTGGAACAGAACGCCCACAGAGCCGCCGAGCAGACCGCAGCCGTACCCGAATACCCCCGCAGCATAAGGGAGCGTTTGCAGAGCAAAAAAGCTGTCCAGACCACCCCGAAAAAGGACGGTATTCAGCGCATGGTTGACCGGGCGGCAAAACGAGCGGAGGGAAAAGGCGTGGGATATGACCGCTGGGCGGCAGTCCACAATCTGAAACAAATGGCGGCTACCGTTGCCGCCTACGGGCAGTACGGCTATTCACCGGAGAAACTGGACGCAGCCCTGATATCTGCCAATGCGGATTTACAGGACAGCACCGCCAAGCTGAAAGCCCTGGACGCTGCTATCCGGGAGAAAAAGGAGCTTCAGACACAGGTGCTTGCCTATGCCAAGACCAAGCCTGTCCGCAACGGTCTGAAAGTGCAGAAAACAGAGAAAGCCCGCAGCGCCTACCGGGAACGGCACGAAAGCGATTTTATCATAGCGGACGCAGCCACCCGTTATTTCCGGGCGCATGGCGTTTCCAAGCTGCCAAGTCATAAGGCTTTGCAAGCGGAAATCGAGCAGCTTACCGCCGAAAAGAACGCCAATTACAACGAATACCGGGAGAAAAAAGCCCGTGTCAAGGAGCTGCATACCGTGAAGAGCAATCTTTCTCAAATCCTGCAAGGCGAGAAAGACAGAGAGAAAAAGCACGAACAGGAGCGTTAAAAACCGCCCCAAACGATACCAAAACAGGGATATGCCCTGCACCCTATCCGCAATACTACCCACCTTTGAAACGGGGCGTACAGCGCAGGAAATCCCCGAAAATGATACCGAGAAACTACATTTTTACCGACCTATCCGCTTATACCAGCGGAAACGGCAGAAAGGAGCGAGAAATGCCGCGCATGAGCAAAAAGCGGCGGTTGGAATGGAGCTTTTTCCTCAACCACCGAAACCGTATTACCTACAATGACCTTTGCCGGGGCTGCACACACGGCTGCAAGCAGAGCTTCCGGGCGATTATCGTCCTCTGCCCCCGGTATTTCTCTAAGAGATGAAAACACAGGGAGGACACCGCCAATGGCAGATAACCGCAAATATTACTACCTCAAACTGAAAGAAAACTTCTTCGACAGCGATTCCATTGTGCTGTTGGAGGACATGAAAGACGGGATTTTGTATTCCAATATTCTCTTGAAGCTGTACTTAAAATCGCTGAAAAATGGCGGCAGATTGCAGCTTGACGAGCATATCCCCTATACCGCCCAGATGATAGCCACGCTGACCCGTCACCAAATCGGGACGGTGGAACGGGCGTTAGCCATCTTCCAGCAGTTGGGACTTGTGGAGCAGCTTGACTGCGGGCTGCTCTATATGACCGACATTGAGCTGATGATCGGCCAATCCTCTACCGAAGCGGAACGGAAACGCGCCGCAAGGCTTGAAAACAAGGCACTTTTGCCGCCGCGGACAAATGGCGGACATTTGTCCGACATTCGTCCACCAGAGATAGAGATAAAGAAAGAGATAGATATAGAGTTAGAAAAAGAGAGAGAGTTAAAGGGACAAGCCCCCACCCGCAGCTACGGCAGATATGAGAATGTATTTCTGACCGATACGGAGCTTTCCGAACTGCAAGCGGAGCTGCCCGAAAAATGGGCGTACTACATTGAGCGGCTTTCCGGCTATATCGCGTCCACGGGCAAGAAATATAAAAATCACGCCGCCACTATCCGCAGATGGGCGGCAGACGATACCGCAAAGGCTGCCCCGAAACAGGGCATACCCGAATATACCTGCAAGGAGGGCGAGAGCTTATGAGCAATCTGTTTACGGAACGAGTTTTGAATATGGCGGCTGATACCCCGCAGCCGGAGGACTACACGGGCGAGGACGGACTGCTTTACTGCGGCAAGTGCCACACCCCGAAAGAAGCCTACTTCCCGGAAAAGCAAGCCGCCCTGTTTGGGCGTGACCGCCACCCGGCAGAATGTGACTGCCAGAAAGCCCAGCGTTTGGAGCGTGAAGCTGCCGAGCAGCGCAGAAAACACCTTGATACCGTGGAGGACTTGAAACGCCGGGGATTTACCAATCCCACCATGCAGGAATGGACTTTCGCCAATGACAACGGGAAATGCCCGCAAATGGAGATTGCACACTTCTATGTGGAGCATTGGGAAACCATGCGCGAGGAAAATATCGGCTATCTGCTATGGGGCAAGGTCGGCACAGGAAAAAGCTATTTTGCCGGGTGTATCGCTAATGCCCTCATGGAGCAGGAAGTCGCTGTCCGCATGACGAATTTTTCTGCGATTTTGAATGACCTGACCGCCAGCTTTGAGGGGCGCAACGAGTATATCGAGCGTCTTTGCCGTTTCCCTCTGCTTATCATTGATGATTTTGGAATGGAGCGCGGCACAGAGTACGGTTTAGAACAGGTCTACAATGTGATTGACAGCCGCTACCGCAGCCGCAAGCCCCTAATCGTTACCACCAATTTGACATTGGACAGCCTGCAAAATCCGCTGGACACCGCCCATGCCCGGATTTATGACCGCCTTTTGGAAATGTGTGCCCCTATCCTCTTTACAGGGGAGAACTTCCGCCGTGAAACGGCGCAAGCCAAGCTGAACAGGCTGAAAAAGTTAATGGGGTCCCCACAAAGCCGTAAGGCTTTGCGGGGAGAGGAGGAGCAAGGGAATGAGCGTAGTTTTCCGCTCCAGCGGGAAACGGAGCCGAATGGACTTTGCGACGACGAGATGAAATGAAAGGAGTTGCCTATGGCAGAGAACAAGCAGAACACCACCCCGGAACGCCGCCCGGACTGCGTGACAGAGATCCGCATGGGCAACACCGTCCTTGTCGTTTCCGGCTTTTTCAAGAAAGATACCACCGACACCGCAGCCGATAAGATGATGAAAGTGCTGGAGGCGGAAGCCGCCGCAGGACACAAAGCCCAGCTTTCGACCTAACGCTACAAGCCGCACAGAAAAAATCGTCATTTTACCGGGCGGTAAAGAAGCAGAAGCCGCTATACAGACAGCCGCCCCATGTGGTATAATCGAAATACGGAATAGTGGGGCTGGCTGTCGGAAACGGAGGATTTTATGTTAAGACAGACC
>OLHG01002410.1_pt1 | contig 9983 bp, 9 predicted proteins | sample 1605971 | NCBI WGS metagenome assembly OLHG01 (sample SAMN03283289) | human gut metagenome | biome: human-associated habitat; material: feces | host: Homo sapiens | place: Peru | collected 2012 | reverse complement strand
GATACCATACCTCGAACTAAAGCTCATTACTTAACAGTACTAAATTCTTTCTACAGATATCTAATTTTTATGGATAAACTAAAAGACAATCCTTGCGATGGTATTAAAAGTCCTAAGTTAGAGAAGAAGTTACCTACATATTTAACTAGTGAAGAAGTAGATAAGCTTCTTAATATGAGACTTACTAAACCAGTTGATTATAGAAATAAAGCAATGCTTGAATTAATTTATGCAACTGGAGCTAGAATAAGTGAAATAACTAATTTAGAACTAAGTCAAATAGATTATGATGAATGTATAATAAGGGTAACAGGAAAGGGGAAAAAAGATAGAATTATACCATTTGGTAATACTGCAAGTAAAGCTTTAAGAGAATATATCGAAACATATAGAGTATTCTTAATTAAAAATGATACATGTAATTATGTATTTATTAATAAAAATGGTTCTAAGATAAGTAGACAAATGGTTTTTAAAATACTTAAAAGTTTAGCTAAAAAAGCGGGAATAGAAAAGGAAGTTAGTCCACATACCTTAAGACACTCATTTGCTACAAATTTACTTAATAATGGGGCAGACCTTAGAGTAATTCAAGAACTTCTTGGACATGAAAATTTAGAAACTACAGAAATATATTCTCACCTGCAAAATAAAAAAATAGAGGAAGATTATAGTAATCATCCTCATGCGCATATCTAAAAACTATCTAGAGTTTTCATTACGAGCTTCATTACGTGCATTTGATTTTGCACTAGCTTTACTAGAACATTTAGCATTCTTTCTTGCTTTGTTTCTAGCATTTTCTTTATTTTTGCTCATTAACTTTTACCTCCCACTATTATTATGTAACAAAATTAACAATTTACACATATAATTAAGTGGTAAAATAAGGAAGTGTTAAATTTGAAAATAATCGGTATTAGTACTAGAATTATAACCAATGACATTGGTTTAAAACAAGACAAAGTTCCTCATTCTTTAGTAAAAAAATTAGAAGAACATAAAGCATTACCTATAATTATTCCAAATTTAAGTGATATTTCATATTATTTAGATATTTGCGATGGTTTTATAGTGCCTGGTGGCATTACTTGGAACGAAGCTGATATAGAAATTATAAAATACGTGTTTAAAGTCAATAAACCTTTGCTTGGAATATGTGCAGGAATGCAAGCTTTAGCAAATATTGATACATTTATAGATAATACTATTAAAGTGGATAAACATAATGTACCAAATGAAGAATATGTTCATGAAATAAGTATTAATGATGGCATACTTAAAAATATTTTAAATAAAGATAAAATAAAAGTTAATAGTAGACATAATTACAAAGTTGAACCAAAAAGTTATTTTAAAATTGATGCTGTTAGTAATGATGGGGTAATTGAAGCTATTAGTTTTCCAGAGTTTAAGTTTATAGTGGGCCTAGAGTGGCATCCAGAAGATATGGATGATGAAAATCAAAATAAAATATTTAAATACTTTATAAGTAAATGTTAAAAAACAAGTAAGTTTTCATTACTTGTTTTTAGAGACTCTAAGTTCTTCATTCATCAGATTGTTAATATAATCTATGTCGGTAAAAAATAGGTTTAATCCTTTAGATTTTAATGATAATAAATACTCAAAATTATTAATAATTTCTTTTTGAACATTATAAGATATTTTAACAACTATTCCATCTTTGGTATGTCTGCTTTTTATGTACTTTTCTAATGTTGGAAATGCATTTTGCAAGAGGATAGCTTGGTCCTGACCAGCTATTCTTTTAATCATTATAGTGCTGCATTTTCCATATTTCTTTTTCTTCTTTTCAACAATGTTTTTATATTTATCTACTTTTGTGCTAAGCGGAATAAACCATAAAATGTTGTGTTCCTTAATTGCTAAATATGATGGGCGAGAATGACCGTTTTCATGGTTTATCATTAATCCTTTTTCATTAATTTTATCAAAATATTCATCTTTAATATGATAAAGACATCCAGTTTGTACTCTCATGCATATCAGCTCCTTTGAGTAATATTGTAGCATAAATCAAAAGAAAATACTATCAAAATAATAGTATTTTCAAACATTTACGACCGGGATCATTTATAGCTCGCACCACCCGGAAGCGATTAACATTTCACGACCGGGATCATTTATAGCTCGCACCACCCGGAAGCGATTAACATTTAGTAAATGTGCAATTTCTAATGCAGTATTAATATACAACAAATTCACACAAATGTCAAGTAGGACTAGCAAAATTATTGTATATATTATTATTATATGATATTAATTAAATTTTAAACATATAATTAAATGGTGATATTATGCACAGTATTATCTTCCCCCTTACTTTATCAACACTTGCTGGTTTATCAACCTTAATCGGGGCTATATTTATATTCTTTAAAATTCAAGATAAAAATTTAAATAAATTTATTAGTTTTTGTTTAGCTTTTTCAATATCAGTTATGATTACTATAAGTATTTTAGATTTAATACCAACATCTTTTTTTCAGATAGCAAATATTTATGGAGTAGGGAAGAGCATTCTAATTTTAATTATTGCCTTTATTATAAGTTATATTGTAATAACATATTTAAGTGCTAGAATAGAGAAGGAAACACATAGTGCTGATTTATATAAATTAGGTATATTGAATATGATTGTATTGATACTTCATAATCTTCCAGAGGGAATTGCCACATTTTTAAGCAGTTATCATAGCACATCTTTAGGTATTAAACTATCAATTGCCATAATGCTTCATAATATTCCCGAAGGTATATCAATTGCTGTACCAATTTATTATGCTACTAGAAACAGAAAAAAGGCTATCAAAGCAACGTTGCTATCAGGTTTATCAGAACCAGTCGGAGCCTTACTTGCTTTTGTATTTTTAAAAAAATATGTATCAGATGTTATGATTAGTATAGTTTTAATTGTGGTTGCTGGTTTAATGATTACTTTATCTATCCAAGAAATGTTACCTAAAGCATTAAAATATAAAGAAAATAAATGTATTTATTTAGGCTTATTAATTGGTACAATTTTAGTAATAATTAATGTGCTTATTAGTTAGGTAGAGAAGGGGAAGTTCTAATAATAAATAAAAAATATCAAATATTTTAGTTATTGTTTTAGCTACTATTTATATCAATATGACTAAAACAAATTTTAAACAATCAATTAATAAATAAGAGAATTTATGTTAATTATTTTTTTGTTAAACAATAATATATAATGCTTAATAAAAATATATTTATAAATATTTTCCAGATAATTAAGTTAACATAATATATATTATTTATAATATATTTTAAGTTAAAACTGGCTAAATTATGTCTTGTTTCGAATTTTATTACTTTAAGTTGTTATACTATTTTTGCTAAATTAATTGATAGATAATTTAACAGAAAATTGAATTAACAAATTATATTTTATATATTTTAAAATTAAAAATAATGTTAATTATAACCTTATTTATATTTTAAATAATGATATATGCGCGTGTTATAACCTTATATTTATATATAATAAGGATATATATGTGTGTACGTAAAAAATAAGCCCCCTACTAAAATTAATTTGATAGGGGACTTTAATTATTCTTTTTTAGATAGTGAAGTAAATATAACAGCTATAATAACCATTAAAACTATATCTACTATTAATTTACTAAGTATTAAATTTAAATTAAGTAAATTATATAGAATATAAACAAAGAAACATGATAATATTATTCTAAATATTTTTTTTAATAAAAATAATATATTCCGAGATATTAGATTATTCTTATATACACTATTATAATTCATAATGATATGAATAACTATCCCTACTACTTCGGAAACTATTGTTGCTATGATTATACCTTCTAAATCGTTATTTGCATCTCTTAAATAAAATATTATTGCAAATAATACTAATGCTATGAAATATGGTATTATTGACTTTGTTATATATGGCATTAATGTTTTTAAGTAGGGGATAACTTTGAAGTCCTTCTTCCCTACTCTCTTTTCTTTTTTTCGCCAAATAGTTTTAATATTTTTTTCTTTAATAGGTATGTTTTCATTAATAGCAGTTATTAAGTAATTATTATGGTTATTTTCATTATTTAAGCTATCTAATAATTTTTTAAATAAATCTATACTAATCGCCTTAATATCTGGTAAAATACTCTTAAAATTGGTATTAAACAAGGTATTAAATACTTTATTGATTGTTTTTTCACCAAAGCTATAATCATCATTTATCCCGAATATAATCGAATTATTGTTTTCTATGGCATCCATAGCACATTTTGCTATATCATCTCTAGTTGTATTAATAATATCATCTACAAAAACAATAGATTTAATGCTTAATTTATTATCACTAATATAATCATTTAAATCAAATAAATAATCATAAGTATGACCATTTACTACTTTTTCGTTATCTATATTGATTACTTTTGTTCCTTTATTACATACTAAAACATTACTAAATACTTCCTTTATTCTATGTAATGCTTCCATTAAGTCATCTAAATCTTTATCATACCAATTAATTATTAATAATATTTCTTTGTTCATCTTTATACACCTACTTTATTTTATCACTATATTTTATTTTAGTCAAAAGAAAAAGAAGCTTTAGCTTCTAAATTTCTATATCATTACCAATATCATCTGTTACTGAATTAAATAGATTTTGAATAAAATTATATGCATTAAATTTACTTGCTTTTCCCATTAAGTTGGTTATCATATTTAAAGAATCTTCATTGGAAATATTATTAATATCAGTTGTATTTGTATAATTCTTTTTGGTTACAAAATTGTTTCCATATTTTGAATTTGATGTAATATCTATTGTAGCATCATATTCTTTGTAGTTTAAACTAATTTTACCACTTAAGCTATCTTTTTTATTTTTTTCATCATTCTTAAGTGTTATATTACCATTTATTTTTAAATCTTCAGTATTAACTTTTATTTCAATATTAGGTGTATCTTTATCTTTATTATCTAAAGTTATATCCAAAAGCATATTATTTGCTGTAAATACAATCATAGTTTTATCATTTGAAACTTCTATTTTAGCTTGTGCTGGTTTATTATTTTCATCAGTTCCAGAAATAACAATTTTTTCATCAGTTACTTCTATTTCATATGTGTTTTCACCAGATGTTACTTTATATTTGTTATTATCTATTTTAGTACCTTCAACTTTAATATCATCACTAGTTATAGTAAAACTTTCCACACTATTTGTTGGCACTGTTACTTCAATTACAGCCTTAACATTCTCTAGAGTTAAACTATTTTCAGTAACATATTCTGCTAGCGCCTTATCATTTTTTACTAAATCCATAAATTTATCATTTATTTTTGTTTTATTATTATCATTTATTTCATAAGTGTATGTTGCTTTTAATCCATTCAATTTAGTATTAATATCTGCTTCTTTAAAAGCTTCAAATATATATTTTACTAAATTGTTTGCTGTAGAACTGATATCATTTTTAGTTAATGATTTTAACTTTTCAGTATATTCATCTATACTACCAAATATATTTTCATTACTTGTAGTTGTAAGAACTTTATCTATGATATCCTTACTATCAATATATATTTTATTATTATCAATCACTAGTATTCCATTTAGTACACCAGTATCTTGTTTTAAATTTAAATCAACATCTAAGTAATTATTTTTAATACTTTGATTTGTTTTAAAACCAATTTCTAAATTATTTAAATCTTTTAGGTTATTAGAATCGGTTGTTAATTTGATATTTGTTTCATTAACTAAATCATATGTATCAATGTTATCTAAGTATTCTTTATTAATTTCCAAACCCTCAAAAACTTTATTTACAAATGTATTAATCTTTTTAGAACTATGATCTAAGAAACTGGATGCATTAAATGTATTTTTTATATATAGAACGCCACCGATAATGCCTAGTAGAACTATAAGGGTTACACATAGGCCTATAATAAGGCCTTTTTTACTTTTCTTTTCCCGGAAATCTTCAAAATAACTATTGTCTTGTTTTGGAGCTTCTGTACCAATGTTTTCAGTAAACACAATCTCCGAAGCACTTTCATGTGTTTCTGTTTCTGGGTTATTATTTATACCCATTTCATTTTCATTTTTTAATTCTTCATTCATTTTTTTCAACCTCACTACTTTTATTATATTTAAATTATAGCATTATTTGACAAAAAAATAAAGACTATTTTAGTCCTTATTTCATATATTTATTAAAGTTTTTAAATTCTGGTGAGTCTTCTAAGTCAGTTTGAGCTAAATCTTGAAGCAATGCTTTTTGTTTTCTATCAAGTTTAGTTGGAATAATTATGTTTACTACAGCATACATATTTCCTTTTGATAATGAATTTGGAAGTTTAATGCCTTTACCTTTGATTTTAAGCTTTGTATAATTCTGTGTACCAGCTTTAATTTCAAGGATAATATTTCCGTAAAGTGTAGGTATTTCCTTTTTGCATCCAAGGACAGCATCAGTAATAGTAACTGGTACTTCAAGATAAATATCTGCTCCATCTCTTTCAAATAATGGATGTTCTTTAATTTTAAATTCTAGGAACACATCACCATTTGGGCCTCCATTTAAACCAGCATTTCCTTTGCCAGAAAGCCTTAATTGATATCCTTCATCTACACCTTCTGGAATAGTAACTGTAAGAGTTTTAACTTTTTCCACAACGCCTTTGCCATGGCATTCATCACATGTTGTTTCATAAGTTTTACCACGTCCTTTACAATCTGGACATGTTTTTTGCGTTTGCATATAACCAAATATTGTTTGAGCTTGTTCTAATACTTTACCTGCTCCACCACAAGTACGACATGTTTTTTCGTTAAATCCACCTTTACCTTTACATCTTGAACATTCACTAGTTAAATTTAATTTAACGTCTTTTTCACAACCAAATGCTGCTTCTTCAAATGTTAAATTTAAAACTACACGAATGTCTTCACCTTTAGATGGACGAGATGATGCTCTTGATGAACCTCCGAAACCTGAGAAACCGCGGAAACCTCCACCAAAAAGGTCACCAAGAATATCTTCGAGGTCAATATCTCCCATGTTAAAACCTTGGAAACCAGCACCTCCACCAGATGATCCACCATTTTGAAATGCTGCATGACCAAACTGATCATACTGACGTCTTTTATTTGCATCAGAAAGCACAGCATATGCTTCACCAATTTCTTTAAATTTTTCTTCAGCACCAGGTTCTTTATTAATATCCGGATGATATTGTTTAGCAAGTTTTCTAAATGCTCTTTTTATTTCTTCATCTGTAGCAGTTTTACTAACTCCTAAGACTTCATAATAATCTTTTTTATTCATTTTTTACTCCTTTCCAGCGATAGTGATGTTATCTAAAAGTAGTGATGGTGTGCTTACACTTAAACTAAATTTAGATAAATCATTACCAACTTCAATTACATTTGTAAATACTTCAAAAAAGTTAGTGGATAATATAATCATATTTAATCCTTTAATTATTTTACCATTTTGAACTAGCAAGCCTTCCGCTTGAACTGATATATTTCCAGTCTTTTTATCAACTCCGGCATGAAAACCATAGGCTTCATCAATTATAATGCCATTATTAAGTTCTTTAACTAGTTCATCAAATGTTTTATTTCCCTTTTCAATATATAAGTTATTAACTCCATTTGCATTACCTGTTGCATCCTTTTCTAACTTCATAGCATATTCAATATTATTTATTTCTTTAACAAATGTACCTTTATCCACTAAAACTTGTTTCTTTTTTAAAGTACCCTCACTATCAAAATTAGAATTAAGTATTCCATTCGGTGAATCTTCAATAACAGTTATTTTATCACTAAATATTTTTTTATTTAACTTATCTGATAAAACAGACTCATTTAAGTATATACCTTTACTTTGAAACGATGCACTAAATGTAGATAGAATACTAGCAACTACATTATTGGCAAGAAGAACTTTATATTTATTTGTTTCAACTGATGTGCTATATAGTTTAATTAATAGGTATTCTAATTTTTTAAGTAAATATTCTTTAAACTCATTAAAATTATATTCTTTAGTATAAAACCCAATATAAAGTACTCTGGTTTGATTGTTTTTTTCTACGGTTATAGATGCACCATAAGAATTAAGATATGTTTCATCTTCCATATCACAATTATTTAATTCATTAGTTATAACCTTACCAATTTCAGCATGTGAAAATTCAGCTTCAACAGTTTTAATACAAGAATATTTAGTTTTTAATTCATTAAGTGATAATAAATCTTCTTTAACTTTAGTATAATCTATTTTTTCATAGTTTTTTATTTTATTTTGGATATTACCAGAGCATAATTTATTACTATTTTTATTGTCACTTGTATTAAATATTTCTTCTAAAGTATTAATTATTTCATCAGCATTTTTAATGTTTTCTGTAACTATTTTAACACATCTATTATTCTTTATAGCTTTAATAATATAGCTTGTTACATTAGTTATTTGAAATAGTTTCACTTTATCATTTAAGGTACTTATATCTGTAGAATTATTCTTTTCTTTAAATATTTCAATATCAATATTATGTTTTTTTCCAAGTTCAATTAATTTATTCACTTTTTTCACCTCCGACGAGTATATGACTTACCATTATACGTGGCATTCCAACATTTACCGGAACTGAACCACTGATAGAACCACACATACCTTGACCAAGTGCTAGGTTATCTCCGACCTTTTCCACACTTGCAAGTATATCCTTACAATTACCAATTAAACTAGCAGATTTAACACATTCAGCAAGTTTTCCATCCCTTATCATATATGCTAAATCACAAGCAAAGTTAAAATCTCCGGTTTCTGGTGAAACACTTCCTCCCCCCATTTTCTTAGCATAAAGTCCTAGTTTAATGTCTTTAATCATGTCTTCAAATGTATCTGTTCCTTTTTCAAGATAAGTATTATTCATTCTAGAAGTCGGAGCATATATATAACTTTCTCTTCTAGAACTTCCTGTTGTTTTCATATTCATCTTACGATTGTTTATTTCATCAATTAAATATCCCTTTAAAACACCATTTTCAATAAGTACATTTCTTTTGGTTTCTCTGCCTTCATCATCAATCATAGTTGTTCCCCATTCGTTAAATATGGTTCCATCATCAATAATACTAACTTTTTCATTTGCAATTTTTTTATTTAAATCATGACTTAAAACTGATATACCATCCGCAACAGAAGTTGCTTCCATTGCATGACCACAAGCTTCATGGAATATTACTCCCCCAAAACCATTTTCAATTATAACTGGCATTTCTCCGCCTGGACATAAAGATGCATATAACTTATCTATTCCTTCTCTAATAATTTCATTAATTACTTCATCAAATTTGATTTCATCAAGTAAATCTAGATTAGTTGTTTTACCTAAAGAATAAGAAATATTACATGTTTTATCACCATCTTTAAAACTTATGATAATATAAAGTCTTGTTCTTTCTCTTTCTTCATTTTTAAATAAACCATTTTCTCTTGCTATTGTAACATCTTGTTTAACATTTTGAAGTGTTAAATTTACTTGATTTATTCTTCCATCTTTACTTCTTATTTTCTTATCTAAATTATTAAATAAATCTTTAATATCATCATTTGTATAATGTGTTTTATGATTATTTTTATATTTTTTTAATCTTTTTAAAGACACATAACTATACACTACTTTATCTTTAATATTACTTTTTCATAATATATATATCTTAAGTGATTTACTTTCTTTGAATTTTTTCAATCAAAAAAGCCATTCTCCTAAAAATATCTTTTAAATATTTTAGGACGAATGACTATTAAAATTCGTGGTACCACCTAAATTTATTAACTGTATAATATTGTTGAAAATTTTTAATGCACAACTCGCAATTAAAATTCTTTTTCCACATTTTGCTAACAATTAACCTCATTTTGCTA
>OLHG01002405.1_pt1 | contig 10000 bp, 3 predicted proteins | sample 1605971 | NCBI WGS metagenome assembly OLHG01 (sample SAMN03283289) | human gut metagenome | biome: human-associated habitat; material: feces | host: Homo sapiens | place: Peru | collected 2012 | reverse complement strand
ATGACCACACTGGTCATGCTGGATTCAAAATATGCCCCTTTTTAAAGTGGGCTCATACATCCCCTTTCCGATACCTCCCGATGTGCTTTGAATTACGTCCTGACGTAGCTTTTGCTGCGTCCCGACGTCTCTGGCTCTGCGTCGGGACGTATTACATGCTACGTCGGGACGTAATTTTATGGAACTCTATAACAATAATCCCGCCCTTCGCACGTTATTAATATATTAATTTAATTAGGAGAAAAAGAAAATGATAGAATATATTCATGGCGATCTGACAGAGCTGACACCTGCGCTGGCTATTGTTGAGACTGCGGGAGTGGGCTACGGACTCAATATATCGCTCAATACATATACAGCCATTCAGGGCAAACAGGAAGTGAAACTCTATGTTCACGAAGTGCTTACGGCTGGTGGAAGAGATGACTCTTTCACCCTTTTCGGCTTTGCTACCAAACAGGAACGTGAACTCTACCGTCTCCTCATCACCGTTTCAGGAGTAGGTGGAAATACAGCCCGCATGATTCTCTCTTCACTCTCGCCACGCGAACTCTGCGAAATCATCTCTACTGGTAACGACAAGGTGCTGAAAACCGTGAAGGGTATCGGACTGAAGACAGCACAGCGAATCATCATCGACCTGAAAGATAAAATCGTGAGCCTCGGCATTGCTGACGAACTGCCAGCCAACGGAGGTAATGTGGTGATGGTGAACAATGACGTAAAGGATGAGGCTGTAAGCGCCCTTACCATGCTCGGCTTCTCGCCGGCACCATCTGCCAAGGTAGTAGTAGATATCCTCAAGGCACAGCCTGATCTCCCGGTAGAACAGGTTGTGAAACTGGCATTGAAGCAAATCAAATAAGTTAGGAGTTTTTTATCGATGAAACAGAAGCAAAGATTCATATCTTTTCTATTGGCTTGGCTGATGGTGGCAACCTTCGGCTATGCGATAGCTTTGCCTCAACTTCAGGACGATAAAAAGAAAACCCATACCAGCACAGCCCAGCCCGTGCAGCTCGATGAAGATACCATTCCCGATTCGCTGCTGCATACCCGCTGGCAGATTCAGCGCACCCAACCTTACTCCCTGAGCGACCTCTATCAGAGTCCGCTCGACCTGAAACGTCCTGATAATCTGCAATATCAGGTAGTCTACAACGATACCCTCGACCGCTATATCATCGGCAACCGCATGGGCTCAACCTGGCTTTCGGCTCCTATCATGCTCACTCCGAAAGAGTATCTTGCATGGACCGAACAGCAGCAGCGCAACAGCTACTTCCGCAAGCAGAACGATGAAATTTTCCAGGCAAAAGGCAAGGAGAAGTTCGATTTCTCGGATATGCACTTCGACTTGGGACCTGCCGAGAAAATCTTCGGTCCTGGTGGCATCAGAGTGAAGACACAGGGTTCTGCCGAACTCAAGTTCGGTATCAACAAGAAAAACATCGACAATCCTTCGTTGCCTATCCGCAACCGAAAGACGACGATGATGGATTTTGATGAGAAAATCAATCTCAACGTCAACGGAAAGGTGGGCGATAAGGTGAACATGAACCTGAATTACAACACCGATGCCACCTTCGATTTCGATGCACAGAACATGAAACTGAAGTACGACGGCAAGGAAGATGAAATCATCAAACTCGTTGAGGCGGGCAACGTCTCCTTCCCTTCCAACTCTTCGCTCATCAAAGGCGCCAGCAGTCTGTTTGGTGTTAGAACCGATATGCAGTTTGGCAAACTCAAGCTGCAGATGGTGGCTTCGCAGAAGAAAAGTGCATCGAAGAGCGTATCTACCAGGGGCGGTGTACAGCTCACTCCTTTCGAACTGAATGTAGCCGATTATGAGGAGAACCGCCACTTCTTCCTATCTCAGTATTTCAGAAATCATTATGATGCCTGGATGCAGAAACTTCCTAATCTCACCACGGGCATCACCATCAACCGTGTGGAGGTGTGGGTTACCAACAAAACCGGCAATACCACCAATACCCGAAACATCGTAGCTCTGACCGACCTGGGCGAGAGCCAGAAACTGAGCAACCCGATGTGGGCGGCGAGCGGACAGGTGCCTTCTAACCAGGCGAATACAGAGTATGCGGCGATGACAGGGCAGTATGCTGCTGCCCGTGACATCGACCAGGCTGCAACCACTCTCGATGGAGGCGGACTGGTTGGCGGAGCCGATTATGAGAAACTGGAGAGTGCCCGTCTGCTCAATTCTTCAGAGTATACGGTCAATACTGCATTGGGTTATATCTCATTGAAAACCAGTCTGCAGACCGACCAGGTACTTGCCGTAGCCTATGAGTATACATCGGGAGGCGTTACCTATCAGGTGGGCGAGTTTGCATCCGATCTCAGCGATATCAAGCAGGCACTCTTCGTGAAATCGCTCAAGAATACCAGCAACAATCCGCGACAGGGCAACTGGGGGCTGATGATGAAGAACGTTTATTATCTGGCTTCTACCGTAGAGAAGGAGAAGTTCCGCCTGGATGTAAAATACCAGAGCGATACCACCGGTGTATATCTCAGTTATATCCCTGAACAGCAGGTGAAGGAGCAGCCAATCATCCGTGTGCTTGGCGCCGACCGTCTGGATAACAACAACAAGGCACACAGCAATGGATATTTCGATTATGTAGAAGGCTATACCATCTCTAATGGACGCGTGTTCATTCCGAAGGTAGAGCCTTTCGGCAGTTATATGCGTGATTATCTGGTCAAGCGGGGCGTGGCTGCCGACAAGGCAGAAAAGTATGCCTTTACCGAACTTTATGACAGTACGAAGACCGTAGCCAAGCAGATAGCCGAAAAGAACAAGTATCAGATTGTGGGACAGTTCAAGGGATCTGCAGCCAATGTCATCTCGCTTGATGCCTACAATGTGCCACAGGGCTCGGTGGTCGTTACGGCAGGCGGTATCACCCTGAAAGAGGGCACCGACTATTCGGTAGATTACAGTGCCGGTGAGGTGACCATCCTGAACCAGAGCATCATCGATGCCGGTACGGCTGTCAACGTTTCTCTGGAGAGTAATACCGATTTCGGACAAACCCGAAAAACGATGTTCGGACTGAACTGGGAGTATGATTTTACCAAGAACTTCCAGTTGAGCGGTACTATCCAGCACCTCTCCGAACAGGCGCTTACCACCAAGGTATCCATGGGCTCCGAACCGCTGAAAAACACCCTTTGGGGCATCAATCTCAACTGGCGCAAGGAGAGTCAGTGGCTCACCAATGTGCTTGACAAAATACCATTCCTGCACCTCACCCAGCCATCGCAGATATCCTTTACTGGAGAATTTGCCCAGCTCATTGCCGGTGAGGCAGGTGGCACACAGGACAATGCATCTTATATCGATGACTTCGAGGGTACGAAGACCACCATCGATGTAACGACTCCTACCTCCTGGTTTATATCCAGTGTACCTTCGCTCAATTTCAAGGACGATTACAGCGATAAGACCGGTCTGAGCAGCGGTTTCCACCGTTCGCGCCTAGCCTGGTATACCATCGATCCGCTGTTCACCCGCCGTGGAAGTTCGCTCACTCCGGGACATATCAAGGGCGACCTCAAGCAGTTGAGTAACCATTATGTTCGCGAGGTCTATACCAAGGAGCTCTTCCCATTGCGCGACCAGAGCAGTTATCAGGGCGCTACCAATACCCTGAATGTACTTAATCTGGCTTACTATCCAAGCGAGCCGGGACCATACAACTTCAATGTAACAGATTTGCAGGCAGACGGAACCCTGCAGAATCCGCAGCGCAACTGGGGCGGAATGATGCGTAAGCTGGATACCAACGATTTCGAGCAGGCAAACATCGAATACATCGAGTTCTGGATGCTCGATCCGTTCATCTATTCCCGCGAAGAGGCTGATGCTGCCGATTATGGTGGCGATTTCTACATCAACCTGGGCGAGGTGAGCGAGGATATCCTGCGTGATGGCAAGAAATTCTATGAGAGTGGCATGCCGGTGGATGGCAGCAAGAGCTACACCTATACCCAGTGGGGTAAGATTCCTACCCAGAGCACCGTGACCTATGCCTTTGCTACCACCAGTGGCAGCAGAGCCTTGCAGGATGTGGGTTTCAACGGACTGACTGATGCCGAGGAGCAGGAATTCTACAAGAGTGCTTATCTCGACCAGATTCAGGGCAAGGTGAACCAGGCGGTGTTCGACAGCATCTTTGCCGATCCGGCACGTGATGACTACCACTATTTCCGCGGTTCCGACTGGGATGAGATGCGTGCTCCTATCTTGCAGCGATATAAGTATATCAACAATCCTCAGGGCAACTCGCCTGACAGCGACAGCCGTTCTGAGAGCTATGATACTTCTTATAAGTCAACGCCGGATGTCGAGGATATCAACCAGGATTATACGCTCAACGAATATGAGAAATACTTCCAGTATCGTGTCAGCATCCGTCCGGAAGATCTCGTGGTTGGTAACAATCATATTGTAGATAAGCGTGAATACAGCCAGACCTGGCGTGATAATACCAAGTCTACCGTTACCTGGTATCAGTTCCGCATACCTATCGATGAGTTTGAGAGCCGTCAGGGCAACATCAACGATTTCTCCAGCATCCGCTTCATGCGTATGTTCCTCACCGGTTTCAAGAAACCTATCGTGCTGCGTTTCGGTACCTTCGACCTCGTGATGGGCAAGTGGCGTACCTATGACCAGCCGCTTAGTGCAGCCAGTGGCGGAACCCTCGACGCAAGCAGCGTGAGTCTGGAAGAGAACGGCGAGAAGACACCGGTCAACTATGTCTTGCCTCCGGGTATCAAGCGCGAACAGGATCCTAGTCAGCCTCAGTTGGTTGAGGCGAACGAGCAGGCGTTGAGTCTGGTGGTCAAGAATGTGAGCACAGGCGAGGCGAAGGCGGTTTACAAGAATTCTACCCTTGATCTGCGCCAGTACAAGCGCATCCAGATGTTTGCCCATGCCAATGCATTGGAACAGAATACCACCCGTCTGCAGGATGGTGATCTCTCTGTCTTCATCCGTTTGGGTAGTGATTACAAGAACAATTACTACGAGTATGAAATCCCGCTGAAGCTCACCGAGCCACGCTCCAACTACAACCGCTATGTGCTTGCCGACTGTAAGGCGGTATGGCCTGAGGAGAATATGCTCGATGTGCCGCTGAGTGTCTTTACGGCATTGAAGAAAAACCGCAACAAGGCGAAGGCACAGGGTGTGGCTTCTTATCTCGCTCCTTATTCCATGATGGATGCAGAACATCCGCAGAACAAGATTACCATCGTGGGTAATCCGAGTCTCGGCGAGGTGAAGACCATGATGCTGGGTGTTAGAAACAATTCTGCCGACATCAAGAGTGGTGAGGTATGGATAAACGAACTCCGACTCAAGGAACATAATAATTCGGGTGGTTGGGCTGCCAATGCCAACCTGAACGTACAACTCTCCGATTTGGGTAGCGTGAATGCCACCGGCAGATACATCAGCGAGGGATTCGGTGGTCTGGAAGATGGCGTGGCAAGTCGCACTACCGATAATTACGGTACCTACAGTGTGACCACATCGCTCGAAATGGGTAAGTTCTTCCCTGACAAGGCGAAGGTGAGCATACCTTTATATTATAGTATTACCAAGGAGAAGACCACTCCTAAGTATAATCCGCTGGATACCGATATGGAATTGAAGGATGCCCTCGATGCCGCCGGCTCCAAGCACGAGCGCGATTCTATCGAGAATATCGCTGCCACCAAGATTACGCAGACCAACTTCTCTATCTCGAATGCCCGGGTGGGTATCGCTACCAAGCGTCATCCGATGCCATACGATCCAGCCAACTTCTCATTCACCTACAGTCATCAGCATCAGTATACTACGGGTGAAACGACGATGTATGAGCGCAAGGACAACTGGCGCGGAGCCCTGGATTATTCGTGGAGCCCGGTTTATAAGGCTTGGGAACCATTCAAGGGACTGAAGAATAAGAGCAAGTGGCTCGACATACTGAAACGTTTCGGACTGAACTGGCTGCCGCAGAACATAGCCTTCAATACCGAGATGACGCGCGACTACTACGAGTTGCAGGAGCGCGATATGGAAACCCTGATGAGTGGAGCTGCCGGAGTAGACTCCAAGTTGCCGCTCACCTTCAGTGAACAGTTCCTCTGGAACCGTGAGTTCTCCATCAACTGGGATCTGACCAAGAACCTGCACATGAACTTCCAGAGTGCTACCCATGCACAGATAGAGGAACCATATACACCGGTCAACAAGGATCTTTATGCCGACCAGTATCATGCCTGGAAGGACTCCGTATGGACCAGCATCCGCCACTGGGGTGCACCGCTCGACTACAGTCAGAATTTCCAGGCATCCTACAAGGTGCCTCTCAATCTGCTGCCTGTCTTCGACTGGGTGAACAGCGATGCCTCTTACAATGCCAACTATTCTTGGGAGCGCGGTACAGAGGATGAGGAGGGTAACTCGTATGGTAACACCATCAATACCCAGCGCGAACTGACATTGAACGGAAACTTCAACCTGGTGAAACTCTACAACCATGTGCCTTTCCTGAAGAAGGTAAACGATAAGTTTGACCATACCCAGAGTAGGGCACAGATGCAGCGCAAAAAGCAGGAAAAAAAGAAAAAGAAGCAGGACGCAAAGGAACAGGCGGCTGATCCGAAGAAGGCGTTGCCTAAGAACAAGCGTGCCTTCGAACGGGAAATCACCCTCCTGCCTGATACCACATTCAAGATACGCCACGGCAAGAATACCAAGCGACTGATTGTGAATGCCAAGACGGAAGACGGCAAAGTGTTCCCGCTTAAATATAAAAAGGTGGATAATAACCAGATCAGAATCATCTCAAAGGTAGATACTGCCATGAAGGTGAAACTCTCCGTACTGGCTAAGGAACCGCTTGATGATAAGAAATGGTATAAGGGATTGCAGTTGGCTAGTCGCCTGGCAATGATGGTGCGCAATGTGAGCATCAACTATCGCAGCAGCTATCAGCTCACCCTGCCGGGCTTCTTGCCTAGTGTGGGTGATGCCTTCGGACAGAAGAAGGTGGGACAGATGGCACCGGGTCTTGACTTTGCCTTCGGTATGGTTGGCGACGATTATATCGAGAAGGCTAGAAACAACGACTGGCTGCTCTGCAACGACAGTATCGCAACACCAGCCACTACCAGCAGAACGGATAATCTTACGTTGCGTGCCACCCTGGAGCCTGTCAAGGATTTCAAGATTGATCTCTCTGCCACACGTACCAAGACCACGCAGAAGAGCATACAGTATATGTATGAAGGAACGCCAACTACCCAGAGTGGAGCCTTCCAGATGACTACCATCTCGCTGGGTTCGGCTTTCGAGGGAATGGGCAATGCCAATTCGGGGTATCGCAGCAAGACCTTCGAGAAGTTTGTCAACTCGCTGGCTGGTTTCAGAGATAGGGTAGAGGCTCAGTATGCAGGTACCGTTTATCCGGCTGGTTCGGCTCTGGCTGGTGGCAAGTTTGATGCTTCCCGCACGCCGGTTAACCAGTATAGCAGCGATGTCATGATTCCTGCCTTCCTCAAGGCTTATACCTCGATGGGTGGCAATTCGCTCTCGGTATTCCCGGCATTGAGCCGGATGTTGCCAAACTGGACCATCCGTTATAGTGGACTGGGACGTCTGCCTTGGTTCAATGAGCACTTCAAGAGTGTCAACATCAACCACTCTTACAAAAGCGTCTTTGCAGTTGGCAGCTACAACAGTTACAGCACCTTCCAGGAGTATATGAACGGTCTCGGCTTCGTGAGTGATGCCACTACGGGCAATCCGTCGCCAAGCAGCATGTTCAATATCTCGCAGGTAAGTATCAACGAGTCGTTCTCGCCATTATTGGGTATGGATGTCACATTCAACAATAATATGACGGTGAAGGCAGAATATCGCCAGACCCGTGTATTGAACCTCAGTATGACGAGTGTGCAGCTGAACGAGGCATTGAGTAAGGACTGGGTAATCGGTATGGGTTACCGCATCAACAACTTCGATGTTTTCGGCTGGGGCGCCAAAGCCTCCCGTTCCAAGTCGAAGGGCGGCAACAAGAATGCAGCCAATAAGAATGCGTCGACCACCAAGACGGTTCAGAATGGTACCAACCATGATCTGAATCTACGTCTTGACTTCAGTTTCCGCAAGCAGGCAGCCATCGTTCGTGATATAGCCTCAATGGTAAGCAGTGCCAGCAGCGGCAACAATGCTCTGAAACTGAGTTTCTCTGCCGATTATACCTTCAGCAAACTCCTTACCATGAGTTTCTATTATGACCGTCAGACCAACACCCCGCTCCTGTCGAGCAGCAGTTATCCTACCACCACACAGGATTTCGGCCTGAGCATCAAATTCTCGCTGACGAGATGATGTTTTTATCGCCCAACTGCGGTGCAAAGGTACAATAAAAAAAACATTGCTTTATAAGAATGGGGTCATGTAAATCGGAATCAGGAGTGTTTGCCCATCTTTCTGCAGATCTTTTGTGTAAACCAAGTACGGATTTACTATCCTGTTGGAGAATTTTTGACGGAAAGCATCAAGCGAGGCATGCGTTTTGTATCCAGACGACTTGACCTCTATAGGGCACAACTTACTGCCGCGTGACAACAAAAAGTCGATTTCGTAAGAATGCGTGGCATCTTTTGGAAAAGTATAGTAAAAGAGCCTGTTGCCTGAGGCTCTCAGCATTTGGGCAACCAAATTCTCAAATACGTATCCCATGTTGGTGGATAGCTTGTCGCTCAACAGTTTCTGGTAGATGATGTTCTCCGTATAATCCTTGTCCCAGAAAGCCAAAGTTACGAATAGTCCCGTATCGCCTATGTACAGTTTGTACTTGTTGATGTTGGCTGTCAGTGGCATTCCTACATTCGGATCATCCGTGTGGTACGCAATGTTAACAGTCTTGCTGTCTTCTAAGTTGAGTATCAACTCATCTATTTTCTCAGCAGCCATTCTTCCTACAGCAGAAGTAGGCTGATAGCGGAGCTGGTTCCTGCTCAATTGGGCTGGGATAGACATGAATAGTTTGGATATTTTGCCCGATGGGTCTATCTTTCTGAAATCATCAGCATATAGTTGGAGAATCTGTCGCTTTACGGTATCTACTTGCTGTAGATTGTTAGTGTTAAGATAAGCATTGACAGCTTGTGGCATTCCTCCTACCAACATATATAGGCGTAGCTCTCTCATCTTCAATCTGTTGACTCCCTCGCCTAGAGATATTTTCTTATCGAAAACTTGACGCAGCAGAGGCACGCTAGCCGTGTCCCCCATGGCCCATCTGAACTCTTCGTAATCCATCGGAAACATCTCGATACGATGTTCTTCGCTAGGGATGCTAATGTCCTTAGTGCTCTTATGTATGCTGATAAGTGAGCCGGTCTCTATATAGTCATATCTACCGTCTTTTACCAAATACTTGATGGCTTGTCGGGCTTTCGGACATTGTTGTACCTCATCGAAGATGATAACCGACTTTCGCTCATGCAATGTTTTATTGTAAGCATTCTGCAGGAAAAGAAAAATGAAATCCATATTCATAAGATCATCAAAGAGTGCTTTCACTTCCTTGGAAGCCTCATTGAAATCTATCATAATGTATGATTCGTATTCATTCTTGGCAAATTCTTCTACGATAGTTGACTTTCCAATACGGCGAGCACCCTCTACAAGGAGGGCTGTACTTCCCTTGGAAATTTCCTTCCATTCAGCCATTTGGCTATATATTTTTCTCTTGAATACCCTATTCTCCATATTTTCAATGTTTTATGGGTGCAAAGATATATAAAAAATATGTTTTACCAAAATCTTTTTAGCAAAAATATGTCGTTTTACCAAAATTTATTTTTGTGATTTATGTCGTTTTACCAAAATCTTTGCAGCAAAAGTGTAGCAGCTCCCCAAAGTGGACACGAAAAATGATTATTAATTATTTATATTTTT
>OLHG01002400.1_pt1 | contig 10009 bp, 14 predicted proteins | sample 1605971 | NCBI WGS metagenome assembly OLHG01 (sample SAMN03283289) | human gut metagenome | biome: human-associated habitat; material: feces | host: Homo sapiens | place: Peru | collected 2012 | reverse complement strand
ATAATTATAAATTTAAATATATAATAATTAATGTAAGTGAGGTAGTTTATGATAAAGAAAATATTATTATGTATTGTTATTTTAGGGGTATTTTGTTTTACAGGTTGTGGTAAGAAAGAAGTAAAAGATAGTGATGCTAGTAAGTTTAAAGAAGAATATGAAAGTTATAATGGTGAAAAAACTAGTAGTGGTAAAGGCTATTTAGAAGTTAGTATACCTAGTGATAATGTTATTAAATATAGTAGCATTACTGAGTTATTAGATGTTATTAAAAATAAATCAGGAGTTATATATTTAGGTTATCCGACATGCCCATGGTGTAGAAATGCTATTACACCATTATTAGAGGCTGCTAGTAGTACTTCTTTAGATAAAATATATTATCTAAATATGTATGAAGTAAGAGATGCTATTAGTTATGAAAATGGTGAATTTGTTACTACTAAAGAAGGTAGTAGTGATTACTATGATTTAGTAGAGGCTTTAAATAGTATACTAGATGATTATATTGTTAAAGATAGTGATGGAGTAGAACATAATACTTCTAAGAAAAGAATCTATGTACCATTAGTAGTATTTGTTAAAGACGGAGAAATAGTTAGTTATCATGCTGATACAGTAGCAAGTCAAACTGATCCATATGTTAAATTAACTAATGAACAACATGATGAACTATATGATATATATCTAGATGGTATTCATAAAGTATTAAATGATGTTTGTGATGAAAGATGTTAGATAAAAATATATTATTAGATAATGTTAGAACACTCTATAATAAAGTATTACTATATCGAAGCCAAAAGGATAAACCTAAAAATATTAGTTTAATTGCTTCTCTATATATGATTAATTATAATGAACAAAGTTTTACTAATATTAATATTCCCTCTATAGGAGAAGTTAGTAATAACTTTTGCGGTTATGCTTATAAAAATATTCTTGGTAATTATTCATTAAAAATAAATAAGAAATTAGAAGATGCTGATAAAGCAGTAATAGGCCTATATTTAGTAGGAGTCCTACTTACTAATAATATTGATGAATATAAGCCATTAGATATAGTTACTTATTTAAAAGATAAAAAAGATGTTAATAAAGATAGTAATGAATATGGTAATATATATGGGATGTTTGTTAGAGATATATTATTTGATGATAATAATTTATTAGAACTATTAAATAAACTAGAGGATGAAATAAGTAATGAAAAAAGAAGAAGTTGACTTATATAAATACGAAAAAGAATTATATAGTAAAGGTTATAACTTAATAGGTGGAGTAGACGAAGTAGGAAGAGGCCCTTTAATTGGTAGTGTTGTATCAGCATGTGTTGTCTTACCTAAAGACTTTGTCCTAGAAGGCTTAACTGACTCTAAAAAGTTAAGTGAAAAGAAAAGAAATGAATATTATGATTATATTATGAAACATGCTTTAGGAGTAGGTATTGGAGTAATTGATGAGAAAAAAATAGATGAAGTAAATATCTATGAAGCTACTAAATTAGCTATGAAAGAAGCTATTAATAATGTTGGCTTTAAAATGGATCATATCTTAATAGATGCTATGAAATTAGATATTGATACTGAAACAACATCTATTATTAAAGGAGATGCTAAAAGTATTTCTATTGCGGCAGCTTCCGTTATTGCTAAAGTATATCGTGATAATATGATGTATGAATTAGATAAAATATATCCCATGTATGACTTAAAAAATAATAAAGGATATGGTACCAAAAAGCATCTTGAAGCAATAAAAGAATATGGTATTACTAAGTACCATCGACTTACTTTTAACCCTGTTAGTATGTATAAAGATAAAATAATAGATAAAGAAAGGTGATAATATGTATTTTGGACATAATGAAGATGATGAAGACGCAAAAAAAACTAACCCATTAGTTAATTTGCTAACTAAAAAGAATTTATTTATAATAGGGGGAATAATATTAGGAATAATAATTATAATACTTGTTATAACATTAGTTAACAATAATAAAAATAATAAGAACAATGATGTATATACATTTGAATTAGTTGGACCTAGTGAAATTAATGTTAGTTTAAATGATAGTTATGTTGATATTGGATATATAGCTAGAGATGAAGATAATAATAATATTGCTAATTTAGTTAATGTCAGTGGTAACGTAGATACTACTAAGGTAGGTACTTATAAAGTTGTATTTGTACTTACTATAAATGACAAAAATGTAACATTAGAAAGAAAAGTTAATGTTGTTAAAACAGATCAGTTACTTACTTTAATGTTAAATGGTAGTAAGAATGTAACTGTTAGAAGTAATGATATCTATGAAGAAGAGGGATATTCTGCTGCTGACTCAGTAGAAGGAGATTTAAATGATATAGTACAAATAGCTAATTATATAGATTATAGTACTCCAGGAACTTATACAATAGTTTATTATGTAACTAATAGTAAAAATATTACTAAAGCAGTATATCGTACTGTAAATATCACTAATTAATATTCAAATACTTAGAAATTAAAATAATAAATTTCTAAGTATTTTTACTTGTTTAAATATCTAGTTTATGATATTATTATTATGATAATATATAGTAGAAAGGATGTACTTATGGAACATAAAAAATTATATATAACTATATTAATAATATTTATAGTAGTATTATGTATTGGTGGAACATTTGCTTTAGTTGCTACTTCTAATGCTATTAATGTTACTCAAATTAAAACAGGTAATTTAACAATGACTATTAGTGGTGGAACTAGTGAAGATGTGTCTTTTGTACCATCAACTTGTACTGGAGACAGTGCTATTAAAAAGACTATAGTCGCTAAAGCCACTAACACTTCAGGAGGTAAAGTATCATTTAGTATTGGACTTAACATTGTAGCATTAAGTGATACATATAAAAAGGATACTGTTAAATTTGCTTTAACTACCTCTTCAACTAGTTGTACAAGTAATCTAATAGCCAATGGCTCTTTCAAAAATGAATCAGCAGGTAATGATTTATGGCTAATAAAAAACGATTATGACAATATAGCTAAGTCAGGTAATACCTATACTAAAACATACTACTTATATATTTGGTTAGATGAATCAGAAACTGAATATTTTGATGGTAATGTCTCTGTTAAAGTAAAAGGTACTACTAGTAATAACCCATATTTAACAACAGAAGCTAAAACAGAAAAAACGCTATTATATGATTTTATCAAAGATAATGCTGATACAACAACTACTATAGATTTTAGTCAAACGTCTGAAGCAAGTAGTACTAATGGTATTTATATGACAACAAATACCGACACGGGAGAAGCCGTATATTATTATCGTGGTAATGTAGATAATCATTTAATATTTGCCAATTTTTGTTGGAGAATAGTAAGAACAACAGAGACAGGTGGAGTAAAGCTTATTTATGATGGAGTACCATCAAATGGACAGTGTAATAATACAGGAACTGCTACTACTATAGGTAACTCTGTATTTAATGCAAGTTATAATGACGCAAAATATGTTGGGTATATGTATGGAAGTGATATTGATGCTACAGAATATACTGATGATTCAACAATAAAAACAATGATAGACACATGGTATGAAGAAAGTATAGTAGGTACTGATTTTGAATCACAATTAGAAGATACAGTATTTTGTAATGACCGAAGTTATACCGCTAGTGGCTCAATGTTGCGATTCGGAGCATACACAAGATTATATACAAATAAGCAGCCAACGTTGATGTGCCAAGAATCCAAAGATGGGTTTGCTACAAGTAATTATAATCAAGCATTAATATATCCAGTCGGATTAATAACGGCAGATGAGATGATGTATGCCGGAGCAACAAACGAAATAAATAAATTATTTTATTTATACACTGGTCAAAATTATTGGACTATGTCGCCATATGGTCAAACGTATCAGCAAGGTAGGTATTTTACGCAAGTAGCTTCTCTATCATTAGTAGGAGTTCTAGGCGGTGGCGTTGTTGGCAGTAACTGTGGAGTACGTCCTGTTATATCACTTCAACCAGGAACTTCAATATCTGGAGCAGGAACTGCAGAATCACCCTTTATAATAGGATAATTAATATATAAACAAGTTAAATAAAAATACTTTAGATAGTAATATCTAAGGTATTTTTATTTATAGTTGTATTTTCTTAATAATTTATTTATAATATATAGCTAAGGAGGGTTTATGACTGAAGAACATAAAAATCATTTTAAAGTATTATTATCTAATTTAGATGAAGAAGATACCATTACTTTAACAGGTATTATATTAGAAAACTTATATAGTACTGCTGATATTACTAAGATAAAAAGAGTTAAACAAAGTGTTAATGAACTAAATGATAGAATGTCTAGTAAATATCGTGATATAAAATGGGGTGAATGTAGAGAAAATGGTCATACTTTTGAACCATGGCAACGTGGTGAAAATACGCGTATCTTTATAAAAGATTATGAAGGTGATAGTCATTATGAAGATTATGCTGTATATGAAAGAGTATGTACTAACTGTGGTTACCGTGAAGTAAAAAGAATAAGTTTAGAAGAACTTCAAAGTTATGGTAAGAAGAAAGCTAAGAAGAGGTAATTATGAAGAAAAAATTAGTTTTAATTCTAAATCTATTAGCATCCATTCTACTATTTGTACCTATAATATATATTTACTTAAATATTTATACTATAACTAGAGTAGATGTTATTATATCTTTAATATTAAATATCTTAGGTATTATATTAACTATTGTAAATATTATATATATAATTAAATCACGCAATAAAAAATATATTATCTTATCATTTTTATTAAATATCTTTTATTTCCCATATTATACTTTAAAGTATATAATAAAAAATAAAAGATACATACTATACTATATATTAACACTTATTATGAATATCACACTATTTATAGGATATATATATTCTGGATATAAAGTATATATCTTAAGTGGTAATACTAAGTATTATGATAATGATAAAACATATTCTTTAACACTACCTTCACTAGGTAATTATTGTAATAGTAAAGCTGATATCTGTTATAAATATAAAGATATCTCTCTTGTTGGATATAATTATTATGATGTCTTAAGTGATAAGATAGTACCTTCTTATAAAGAAGCCTATGATAGTATTATACCTGATTTAATAGATAAAGGTACCGATAACATTAAGTTAGAAGATATAAATATCGATAAATATATGTATACCGATAATGAAATAAACTTAAATATTTATTTTCTTAGTTTTAATAAAGATGAAAAGTTTAATGTTATATTTATAAGTATAAGTGATATTAATAGTAGTATTAATGTTGATGATATGATTAAAAGCATTAAAATAGAAGAAAAGGAATAGCTAGACATTACTAGTTATTCCTTTCTTAATATTACTTAGTATTTCATCTCTTAACTCTTTGGTACTATTTACCCAAGCAAGTTCAAATAATACTCCCATACCTATTAAAGGATCTTCTTCCTTACTATCTATTGACATATTAATAGACTTCTCAATATCATCAACATTATCATCTTTAAAATTATTAATTATATATTTTCTTAAGTCAATATTCATTTTATCACCAATAATAGTATTTACTATTTTATAAAAAAATATGTATAACTATTTATTTTTATATTTTATTAGTTTATAATTATAGTAGGAGGAATAAAATGGATACGGCGAGTTTGATTATTGTAATATTATTATGTGTATTTATAATATTAGTTTTTTATATCATTAGTATTAATAATTCTTTAATAAATAGTCGTAATAAAGTATTAAATAAGTTTAGTGCTATAGATGTTGTCGTTAAAAGGCGAGTAGATTTAGTACCAGAACTTGTAAATATCGTTAAAGGGTATACTAAACATGAAGAAAATACTTTTAAAGAAATAGCTAAGATAAGGAGTAGTGCTGTTAAAGCTGAAACTATTAATGATAAAGTTAATAGTGATATTAAGTTATCTAAAGAAATTAATAACTTATTAGTACTTAGCGAAAACTATCCTGAATTAAAGAGTAATACTAACTTTCTTAAATTACAAGAAGAATTAGTTAATTGTGAAGATAAAATAGCCTATGCTAGAGACTTCTATAATGAAAGTGTTATGCGTTATAACAATATGGTTGAGTCATTTCCTAGTAGTGTTGTAGCTAAAGTATTTGGATATAAAAAATTTGATTATTATAAATAGGCTTATTAAAGCCTTTTTTGATACTTATAGGAGGGTTTATGAATATAGATATTAATGGTACTACATATCCAGTTAATGTTATTAGAAAAAATAATAAAAATACTTATATTAGAGTTCATGATGGCGTAATTAATGTTACTACTAATTATTTAGAATCTGATAAGAAAATAATTAAATTAATTAATGATAATATTACCTCTATTGAAAGAATGATAAATAAAGATAATCACCATCAAGAAAGAGCTAGTAAGTTTTATTATTTTGGTACTAACTATGATATTATTATTGGGACATTTAGTGAAGTAGATATATTTAATGATAAAATATTTACTCCATCATATAAAGAATTAGATAAATGGATAAGTAAAAATGTACGAGAGATATTTACAAATAGACTATATTATTGGTATAATGAGTTTGAAGAAAATATTCCTAAACCTAGTTTAAGATTAAGAAAAATGACTACTAGATGGGGAGTATGTAATACTAAAAGTAAAGTTATTACCTTAAATACAGAACTATTTAAGTATGATATTGAGTGCCTAGATTATGTTGTAATTCATGAATTATCCCATCTAGTTCACGCTAACCATTCTAAAGAGTTCTGGAATGTTGTTAGTAAATATTGTCCAAATTATAAAATGTTAAGGAATAAACTTAAAGATTAGGAAGTGAAAATATGCTTATTACTTCAGTTAATAATGAAAAAATAAAAGAATTAGTAAAATATAAAAATAAAAGTGTCAGAGATGCTACTAACAAGTTCTTAGTAGAAGGTATCCATTTAGTTGAAGAAGCCATCAAAGAAGACTTAGTAATAGAAGTATATTTACTAGAAGACTCTAATCTTTCTTATAAATATCCTACAACTTATATAAGTAAAAATGTTATGGAAAAATTAAGTATGTTAGAATCTATCTCTCCCGTTATTGCCTTATGCCATAAAAAAGAGAATAATGTAATAGGAAGTAGAGTTCTAGCACTTGATAATATTCAAGATCCCGGTAATTTAGGAACAATGATTAGAAGTGCCTGTGCTTTTAATTTTGATACAATATTACTAAGTTCTGATAGTGTTGATTTATATAACCCTAAAGTAATAAGATCAACTAAAGGAATGATATTTCATACTAATGTTATTACTTGTAATTTAGAAGATAAGTTATTAAATCTTAAAAATAATAATTATGATATACTTACTACTAACGTTAATAATGGTATTGATATCAAAACATATCAACCAAGTGATAAATTAGTACTAATAATAGGTAATGAAGGACATGGAGTAAGAGATAGTATTGCTAAACTTTCTAACTATAATATATATATTAAAATGTCTAATAAATGTGAAAGTTTAAATGCCGCTGTTGCCGCTTCTATCTTGATGTATGAGGTGAACAAATGAAATATATATACATAGGAAAAATAGTAAATACTCATGGCTTAAAAGGAGAAGTAAGAATATTATCTGACTTTAAATATAAAGACTTAATATTTAAAAATAACTTTAAAATATATATTGGCGAAGATAAAACACCTGAAGTTATTAATAGCTATCGACATCATAAAATATTTGATATGATAACTATTAAAGGCATAAATAATATTAATGATGTTTTAAAATATAAAGGTAAAAGGGTATATGTAAATAAAGAAGATATTATCTTAGGGGACAACCAATATCTAGATGAAGATATAATTAACTTAGATGTTATTATTGATAATGATATTATAGGTAAAGTAAAAAGAATCGATAAACATAATAAAAATGAAGTATTAGTAATTAGAAATGATACTAAAGAATACTTCTTACCATATAATTTTGATTTAATAGAAAGTATTGATTTAAATAATAAAAAATTAATATATAAAAACATTAGGGGGTTATTGTAATGGTTATAGATATATTAACATTGTTTCCTAGTATGTTTGATGGCTTTTTAAATAATTCTATTATAAAAAGAGCTATTGAAAATGATAAAATAAAAATAAATATTCATAATATTAGAGACTATTCACCATATAAGAATAAACAAGTTGATGACTATCCAATAGGTGGGGGTAGTGGTATGGTTCTTATGTGTGAACCAATCTTTAATGCTATTGAAGATTTACGTAAAGATAATACAGAAGTTATTATGCTAACACCCGGTGGCCAAACTTTTAATCAAAAAATGGCTAAAGAATTATCTAAACTATCACATATAATCTTACTATGTGGTCATTATGAAGGCTTTGATGAAAGAATTAAAACTATTATCGATAGAGAAGTTAGCATTGGCGATTTTGTCTTAACCGGTGGTGAATTACCCGCTATGATGATAAGTGATGCCATTACTAGATTAGTACCTGGAGTTATAAGTGATGGCTCATTAGATAGTGAAAGCTTTGATACTGAATTATTAGATTATCCTAATTATACTAAACCCGTTGATTTTAGAGGCATGAAAGTACCTGAAGTATTACTAAGTGGCCATCACGCTAACATTAATAAATACCGTCATGAAGAACAAATAAGATTAACTAACTTAAAAAATAGTTATCAAGAAAGTAGGAATCAAGATGACTAGAGAAAATTATTTTGTTGAAAGAAATCACGAAACTGATGAAGTAGTATATTTAGAATATGATAAAATTGACGGTTATGAAATAACTCCTAAAACCAAAATGGAAGATGCTATATCAGTAAAAAAAGTAGTGTTCGCATCCCCCAGTTTGAGTAGTAAAATTATTAAGAAAAAAATAAATAATATTATTACCAAGTTATTAGAGTTTATTGAAAATATTGATGATGGTACTGATGGAGAATCTATTAGAGAAAATCTAATGAAAGCAGAGAAATTAAGAGTAAGTATCATTACTAAATATATTAAATATTTAGGTAATAACTATAGTTCATTAACTCTAAAAAAGTTAGAATTAATGGTTAATAAATTAGAAAGTGAACTATATAAAAAAGAAGTAAAAGATAGATATTTAGATTATTTAATGTATAATAATTATCAAGAAAGTAATAACAAAGGTAAAGGAAGATAGCAGTATCTTCTTTTTAGTTGTCATTAAAAAAATTCATTATTAAATCAATTAATATATCTTTCTCCTTAGGATTAGACTGTGCTACTAACAAAGTAATTGCTACTAAAGTATTATTATCAATAATTTGTTTATTTTCTCTATATAAAGTATTATAGTATTCTAAAAAGTAAATAAATAATGTTGCTGCAATTCTTTTATTACCATCAATAAAAACATGATTTTTAGTAACTAAATATAATATATTAGCAGCCTTCTCTTCAGTGGTAGAATATAATTCCTTACCATCAAATGTACTATAAATATTATCAATTATTCCATTTAATCCATTATCTCTCTCCAAAGCAAATAAATCACTATTATTATTAAACTTAAGTTTATTAATAACATTTATACAATCTTCATAAGTAATTCTTTTATCACTCTTAGTACCTTTAGGTTTAGATATTTTCTTATAATCATACTTATCAAGTAAATTTAAAGCATTAGAATAATTATTTATAACCTTTATAATACTTTTTGCTTCTTCTGCACTAAGTTCATTATCTAATCTCCCAGCAATATCAAGTAGCTTAACAGTTTTCTCCAAATATTCTAACCTTCTATTATTAACAACATAACCTTTAATCAAATAATCCTTTATAATTTTATTAGCCCATTTCCTAAAAATAATACCATTCTTACTCTTAACTCTATAGCCAACACTAATAATCATATCTAAATTATAATAATCAACTTGATAAGTTTTACCATCTTTGGCAGTTGTT
>OLHG01002393.1_pt1 | contig 10026 bp, 6 predicted proteins | sample 1605971 | NCBI WGS metagenome assembly OLHG01 (sample SAMN03283289) | human gut metagenome | biome: human-associated habitat; material: feces | host: Homo sapiens | place: Peru | collected 2012 | reverse complement strand
TTTCCCGCTTCACGTCTTTCAGAGTTCTGCCCAGCTGGCGGAAGCTGTCCAGAAGGCGGCTGTTTTCCGCGGTGACAAAGGCGGTCTGGTGATACCGGCGGAGCAGAGGAAGAGAGCAGCCGATCCACCACAGAGCGGTGATGAGGAAGGCAATGACCATGGCGCTTCCCTGGGTCAGGCCGAAGACCTGGGGCATCAGCACCAGAATCAGGCAGACGATGAAGGGAATCACGGAGCCGATGTAGCCGAAGGCATAGCCCAGGGAGGAGACCTTGTCCATCCGGGCATCCTCGGTGATCTCCGGCAGCATGGAATCATAGAACACCAGGCTGGCGGAGTAACCCACCCGGGCGAGAATGAAGATACCCAGGAAGCTGAACCAGCCCGGAGCCAGCCCTAAGGCGGCGCAGCCTGCCGCGCCCAGGAGCAGGGCCAGCAGGAAGAAGGCTTTCTTCATTTTCCGGTCAGCCAGGGCGCCGCAGACCGGGCCCAACAGAGCCACCAGCACCGTGGCCAGGGAACCGGCGTAGCCCCAGTAGCTCAGATACAAGTCTTCATGAACCCCCGCGGCGGAGGCCAGAGAATTAAAATAAATGGGAACCAGGGTGGCCACCAACAGAATGAAGGCGGAATTTCCCACATCGTACAGAATCCAGTTTTTCTCCAAAGCCGTGAGTTTCAGGTTTTTGTTCATTCGTTTCTCTCCAAATCAGTCGTTGTGGGGGTCAAAGCTGGGAAGAAAATCCTCGCCAAGCTCGGTGCCGTCTTTCAGATGAGCCAGAAGCTGAGCGGCCATCTCCGGATACCGGTTCAGGGCTTCGTTGTACAGGGTCACCAGCTCGTCCACATACAGAACGCAATCCTCGTCATCCTCTGCCGGAATGAAGATGTCGCACAGCTCCGGCTTGATTCTGTGCAGCAGCTTCCAGCGCCACTGCCGGTTGGGGCTGGCCAGGAAATGGGTGCACCAGGCCAGATGCTTCACGCTTTGGCTGACGTTTGCTCCGGTGGCAGGGGGATAAAACTCTGCCACGGTCATGCACTCCCCCCGGGTCAGCCGGAACCGCTTGCTCATGTCAAAGGTTTCCGGAGACTTGACCCCATCCAGCAGAAGCAGCCGCCGCTCCAGCTGGGACTCGATGGCGATGTGCCGTACCTCCCCGATGCTTACCAGCTGGTTCACATAGGGATGGCAGGCGGAGTCCAGGCAGTAGTGCCCCAGAACCCCCAGCAGGTAGGCCTTCGCGGCCTCGGAATCGGCCTTCTTGCAGGCCTCCGAGAAGAACAGCTGACCGCTGTGGGTATGGTAGCTGTGTCCCAGCTGGCCTACGGCGGTGTCTATGGCGGGATTGAAGTAGAAGAAAATATCCGGCCCATGCAGACCGATGTCGTAGAGTCGGCGGAACCGACCGATGCACTGGCGAGCCTCGGCGGGGAGCTTGGGCAGCGCCAGCTTGCCGAAACGGTAATGGGCGTAATTGGCGGGCATGGTTATCACCTCATGGGAAATCAATTTTCCTCATTCTACACCAATTCACCGCAAAAGGGAAGTAAAATCCGGAAAAAATTCTTGTATGTGTTATGTAAACGGGAGAAACAATTGCTTTTCTGTTGGGAGCGTGCTATAATAGTACATCAATTTCTGGAAAAACCATCCGGAGGTATCCCATGCAGACACGGAAATTATATTACGAAGACAGCCATTTGAAAACCTTCCGAGCGCAGGTTTTGTCCTGCCAGCCGGAGAAGGATTCTTTTGTCGTTACCCTGGACGCCACCGCCTTTTACCCCGAGGGAGGCGGACAGGCCGGAGACACCGGCGTCCTTGGCGGCGTCCGGGTGCTGGATACCCATGAGCGGGGGGAGACGGTGGCGCACTACTGTGCCGCCCCCCTGGAGCCGGGACAGACGGTGGAGGGAACCATCGACTGGGAGGCCAGGTTCCGGCGGATGCAGCAGCACAGCGGCGAGCACATCGTCTCCGGCATTATCAACCGGCGGTACGGTTACCATAACACCGGATTTCACATGGGCGCGGATGTGACCACCATCGATTTTGACGGGGTGGTTCCGGAGGAGGCTCTGGAGGAAATCGAGGCGCAGGCCAATGAGGCGATCTGGGAGAACCTTCCCATCCGCTGCTGGTATCCCAGCCGGGAGGAGCTGCCGAAGGTACCCTACCGGACGAAGAAGCAGCTTTCCTGGCCGGTGCGGATCGTGGAGATTCCGGGCTTTGACTGCTGCGCCTGCTGCGGTACCCATGTGGCGGCCACCGGGGAGATCGGCCTGGTGAAGCTGTTCAGCGCGGTGAATTTCCGGGGCGGTACCCGGATGGAGATGGCCTGCGGAGCCCAGGCACTCCGGCTTCTCGGCGAGGCTTACGCCCAGAATAAGCTGGTGTCCCAGGCCTTTTCCGCGAAAATCCTGGAGACCGGTCTGGCTGCCCAGCGGATGAACGACCAGCTGGCGGCTCTGAAATTCAGAATCGTCGGCTTGCAGCGGCAGATTTTTGCCCTGACTGCCGAAAGCTACGCCGGACAGGGCAACGTGCTCCACTTTGAGGAAGGCCTGGACGGCACGGGACTGCGGGAGCTGGCGGATGCCATTGCCCGGGTCTGCGGAGGTCGGGCGGCGGTGTTCAGCGGCAGTGGCGAGACGGGCTACGGCTACTGCCTGGCCTCTCACGACGAGGACTTGCGGCCTCTGGGCAAACAGATGACGGCGGCCTTGTCCGGAAAAGGCGGCGGCAAGCCGGATTTTCAGCAGGGCAGCGTGAAGGCGGGCAAATCCGAAATCCTTGCTTTTTTCGCTTCTGTGCAATGATTTTGGCGAAAGAAGGGGAAGATTGTTCACAATTTCGACTTTTCTTCTCCTGCTGACTATGATATAATATCTTGAAATTGGCTTATATCGGCTTACTACCGGAGCGGCATCGGGCATTTGACTGCGGCTAGCAGATACAATTCCGGGATGCGGCTCCTAAAAGAAGGAGATTGCAATGGGACTTATTGAGAAACTGTTCGGCACCCGCTCCCAGCGGGAGCTGAAGAAAATCCAGCCTACGGTGGATAAAATTCTGGCTCTGGAGGACAGCTACAAACACTTAAGCGAGGAAGAGCTCCGGGGAAAGACCGCCGAGTTCAAGGAGCGGCTGGACAAGGGGGAGACTCTGGACGATCTGCTCCCTGAGGCCTTCGCGGCCATCCGGGAGGCTGCCGACCGGGTGCTGGGTATGCGGCCCTATCCGGTGCAGCTCATCGGCGGCATTGTCCTGCATCAGGGCCGGATTGCCGAGATGAAGACCGGCGAGGGCAAAACCCTGGTTGCCATCCTGCCCTGCTACCTGAATGCCCTGAACGGTCGGGGCGTCCATGTGGTCACCGTCAACGACTACCTGGCAAAATACCAGTCCGAGTGGATGGGCAAGGTTTACCGCTATATGGGTCTGACCATCGGCCTGGTGATTCCGGGCATGTCTCCGGCGGAACGCAGAGAGGCTTACGCCGCGGACATTACTTACTGCACCAACAACGAGCTGGGCTTTGACTACCTCCGGGACAATATGGCCATCTACAAGCAGGAGCTTGTTCAGCGGGGTCATGCCTTTGCCATCGTGGACGAGGTGGACTCCATCTTAATCGACGAGGCGCGTACCCCCCTGATTATTTCCGGCAAGGGAGAGGATTCCTCCCAGCTCTACGAAATGGCCGACCGGTTCGTCTCCACCCTGCGCAAGCAGGTCTTCGCCAAAACCGAGGACAAGGAGGTTCACGACGACTACGACTGCGACTACTTCGTGGATGAGAAGGCGCGCACCGTGTCTCTGACCGCCTCCGGCATTGCCAAGGCCGAGCGGTTCTTCGGCGTGGAGAATCTGGCCGACGCGGAGAATACCACCCTGGCTCACCACATCAACCAGGCCATGAAGGCTCGTGGCCTGATGAAAAAGGACATCGACTATGTGGTCAAGGACGGGGAAATCATCATTGTGGATGAATACACCGGGCGGCTGATGTACGGCAGACGCTACAACGAGGGTCTGCACCAGGCCATTGAGGCCAAGGAGGGCGTGAACGTTGCCAGCGAGAGCAAAACTCTGGCTACCATTACCTTCCAGAATTTTTTCCGGCTGTATGACAAGCTCTCCGGCATGACCGGTACCGCCCTGACCGAGGAAGAGGAATTTGCCACCATCTATTCCCTGGACGTGGTGGAAATTCCCACCAACAAGCCGGTGATTCGTGTAGACCACAGCGATGTGGTCTATAAGAACGAGGCGGGCAAGTACCGGGCAATCGTTGCTCAGGTGAAGGCCTGCCACGAAAAGGGACAGCCCGTGCTGGTGGGCACCATTTCCATCGAAAAGAGCGAGCTGCTGAGCAAGATGCTCAAGCGGGAGGGAATTCCTCATAACGTCCTGAACGCCAAGCACCACGAGCAGGAGGCTCAGATCGTGGCTCAGGCCGGTAAATTCGGGGCGGTGACCATCGCCACCAACATGGCCGGCCGTGGTACGGATATCATGCTGGGCGGCAACGCCGACTTCCTGGCCAAGGCGGAGCTGGCGAAAACCGGCCTTCCTGAGGAGCTGCTCATGGAGGCGGATTCCTACGCCGAAACCGACAACCCGGAGATTCTGGCCGTCCGGGAGCAGTACAAGGAGCTGCTGAAAAAGTACAAGGCGACCATCGCCGACGAGGCGGAGAAGGTTCGTGCCGCCGGCGGCCTTTACATCATCGGCACCGAGCGTCACGAGTCCCGGCGAATCGACAATCAGCTGCGAGGCCGTTCCGGCCGTCAGGGCGACCCCGGCGAGAGCCGGTTCTTCCTGAGCCTTCAGGACGACCTGATGCGCCTGTTCGCAACCGACAAGGTGGTAGGGATGATGGATTCTCTGGGTCTGGACGAGGATACCCCCATTGACGCAAAGATTCTGTCGAACGCCGTGGAAAACGCCCAGAAGAACGTGGAATCCCGGAACTTCCGTGCCAGAAAGAACGTCCTGGAATACGACGACGTGATGAACACTCAGCGTGAGGTCATTTACGCCCAGCGGCAGAAGGTGCTGGACGGCGAGGATCTCCGGGAGAATATGATGTCCATGCTGTCCGATGTGGTCACCGGCGCGGTGAACGATGCACTGAGCGAGAACGGCGGCGTGGCGGATGAGGAAGGTCTGCGCCATCTGGCGGCTGCCATGGAGGGCATCTACTTTGCCAAGGGCACCCTGGAAGGCCGGGGCAGTCAGCTGCTGGGCAAGCACGCCGCCGAGGTGACGGAAACCGTGCTGGACATTGCCAAGCACACCTACGACGCCAAGGAAAAGGCCTACACCCCCGCCATCATGCGGGAGCTGGAGCGTGTGGTCATGCTCCGGGTGGTGGACGAATACTGGATGGACAACATCGATGCCATGGACGACCTGAAGCAGGGCATCGGTCTGCGGGCCTACGGCCAGCATGACCCGGTGATCGCCTACAAGGAAGAGGGCTACCAGATGTTCCAGGCCATGATCCAGGCCATCAAGGAGGAGACCATCCGCCGGATGTTCCTGGTGCAGCTGCGGCCTACCCAGGAGGTCAAGCGGGAGAAGGTGGCCAAGGAGACCGGCACCGCCGGTTCCGGGGAGGCCACCGTCAAGAGGCAGCCCGTGCGCAACGCCGCCAAGAAGGTCGGCCCCAACGATCCCTGCCCCTGCGGCAGCGGCAAAAAGTACAAGAAGTGCTGTATGCAGAAGGATAAATTGGCGAACTGAGCCCAATCCAAATTCGCGGAACCTATGGAGAATCGGAATGCCGATAGAAACGAAACGCATGAACCAAGTTGAATTTTTGACCGCGGGGGGAATTTCCGTCCCCCACGGCTTCACCACCCGCTATGGCGGGGTGAGCACCGGCACCCAGGCAAGCCTGAATTTGGCCTACGGCCGGGGGGACACCATGGAAAACGTGGTGGAAAACCTCCGGCGGCTGGGAAGTGCCCTGGGCTTTGACCCGGAGAAGCTGGTGATGACCCGGCAGACCCATTCGGACATCGTCCGGGTGGTCACCGACCGGGATTGCCGGGGCTTCTGCCACAAAGATTACCCCGAGTGCGATGCTCTCGTGACGAATACCCCGGAGGTGACGCTGCTGATCTTCACCGCCGACTGCACCCCGATGCTGTTTTTTGACCCGGTGACCGGGGCGGTGGGGGCGGCTCACGCCGGTTGGCGGGGTACCGCCCAGAAAATCGGCGCGAAGACCGTGCAGGCCATGGTGGAAAATTTCGGCTGCAAGCCGGAAAATATCCGCTCGGCCATCGGCCCCAACATTGGCCTGTGCCATTTTGAGACCGATGAGGATGTACCCCAGGCCATGCTGACCTCCTACGGCGAGGAGGTTCGGCAGTTCATCGAGAAGCGGGGGGACAAATACCATCTGGATTTGAAGGCCATCAATGCCATGAGCCTGAACCGGGTGGGGGTAACCCGAATTGAAATCAGTGATGCGTGCACCTACTGCCAGTGTGATCGGTTCTGGTCTCACCGGGCAAGCCATGGGGAGCGGGGCTCCCAGGGCGCGGTGATTACCTGCAAGGAGGTGGGAAGATGAAGCGAGTCCTGTGCCTTCTGATGACCCTTGCCCTGATGACCGGGCTTCTTTCCGGCTGCGGCAGAGCCATCCATAACGAGGCCTATGTGGCCACCGGCGATGCCATTTTGATGGATGGCGAGGAATCGGTGGTGACGGAGGAAGCGGAGGACAGCCAGAACCTGGTGCTGGCCTACTATCCGGAACGCTCCCTGAATCCTCTTTTTGGCAGCGACTACACCAACCGGGTGCTGATGTCTCTCATGTATCAGCCTCTGTTTGCCGTGGACAGCAAGAAAAACACCACCCCCATTCTCTGCTCGAAGTACAAGGTTTCCACCAACAGCCGGAACTGGACGATCTACTTGGAGGATAACGCCACCTTCTCCGACGGAAGCAAGGTGACGGCCAGCGATGTGGTGGCCTCCTACAAGCAGGCCATGGAAAATGACTACTATAAGTACCGCTTCTATAAGCACCTGCTGGAAGTGAAGGAGACCGAGGACGGCGGTATTCTGTTCCAGATGGATACCGCCTATCAGAATCTGGCGCTTCTATTGGATGTGCCCATTGTGAAGGCCTCGGAGGTTGCCAATCTGACCGAAGCGCCTGCGGGCAGCGGCCCCTATGTGTTCGTGGAGAGCAGCGGCGGCGCGGTGCTTCAGCGCAACCCCAACTGGTGGTGCGGCGATCTGAAGATTCCCGCCCGGGACAATACCATCAACCTGACCGCCGTGAGCACCACCGCCGAGGTGCGCGATGCCTTCCAGTTCAACGGGGACAATTCCGTCAGCGTGGTGTGCACCAACCCCATGAGCGACTCCTTCGCCGAGTACCGCTGTGACTATGAGCTGTGGGAAATCGAAAGCGGCTACATGATCTACTTAGGCTGCAACATTCTCTATTCCGAGCACTTTGACGACGGCACCCTGCGTACCTTCCTGACCTACGGCATCGACCGGGAGAGCTTAGCGGAATCGGCCTACAAAGGCCTGGTGTCTCCTGTGACCCTGCCCTGTGCCCCCACGGAATCCTATTACAGCAAATCTCTGGCGGCCAAGTACGCCTATGACCCCCTGAAGTTCATCGAAAAGCTGTCGGCCTACCGGATTCCCCAGAAGGACGGCGCGGACAAGGAGCTGCGGATTCTGGTGAACTCCGACGATTCCGCCCGTACCCGGATTGCCCGGGATCTGGCCTCCAATCTGACGGCTCTGGGTCTGCCCGCCACCACCCTGGAAAGCGGCGGTACCTTGTACAAGAACACCATCGTGGCAGGCAATTTCGACGTGTACCTGGGCATGACCCGGCTGAGCCCGGACATGGATCTGACGGAGTTTTTCCGACCCTACGGCGAAATGAGCCGGGGCGGCATGTCCCACGAAATTCTCTACAACATGTGCCTGAAGGCATTGGAGGACAGCGGCAACTACTACAACTTCTACCAGAAGCTGGCCGAGGACGGCCGGATCATCCCCATGATGTTCGGCTACTACAACGTCTATGCCCACCGGGGCGTGCTGCCGGACCTGAATCCCGCCCGGGACAACGTGTTCTATTATTCCATGGGCAAAACCATGGCCGATGCCCTCATTGAGGACACTGGGGAGTAAATGACAAAAATATAAGGGAATCTCAGACCTTACCGGCAGATAAAGTTTGGGTTTCCCCTAAAAAAGGAAAGGATATAGGAAGTATGAAAAGAATTCTTGCGCTTACATTGGCTGCGGCCATGCTGCTGGGCGGCTGCGGTAAGCTAATCCCTGGCCGGGGCAACGCCGAGGCCGCGAAGAATGACCGGGCCGCCGAGGAGCTTGCCGTCACTGCGGTGGAAACCACCGCGGAGCCTACCGCCGAGCCCACTACGGTACCTACTGAGCCGCCCGTCTATCGAAACCCGGTGAACGGCCAACTGCTGGACGCACCCTTTGCCGGCCGTATTTACGCCACCACCGTCAGTAACCTCCGGGAGAACCTGCCCCATGTGGGTGTGACCCAGGCCGATGTGGTCATGGAGATGTACGTCAACATGAACAACGTGGTTCGCTGCCTGGCTCTGTTCAGCGACATCGAAAGCGTGAAGGCCATGGGCTCTACCCGCTCCACCCGGCCTATTTTCAACCAGATCGCTCAGCACTATGACCTGATTCTGGGTCACGCCGGTGGTTCCAGCACGGCTCTGGCCGATGCCAAGGATCGGGGCATCGAGAACTTCAACATCGAGTCCTGGGACGTGATGCAGGAGGTGACCACCTCCTACCGGGATAAGGAGTACAAGCGCAGCCTGGAGAACAGCCTCTTCGGTATTGGCGCGGGCTACAAGGAGTACGCCGAGAAGCAGGGCTGGCCCCAGACCCTGGATCGGGACTACGGCTTCCGGTTCACCGAGGACGGCACCCCCGCTTCCGGTGAGGATGCCTCCGATATCACCATCCACCTGAACTACAAGCAGGCCAAGAAGGATACCCAGATGATCTACAATACCGAAACCGGCAAGTACGTCTGGAACCAGTACGGCCAGGAGATGCACGACCAGATCACCGACGAGGCGGAAAGCTTCACCAACGTGATCGTCATGTTTGCCGACGTGACCAACGAGGGCATTTATCACTACGCAAACTTTAACGCCGGCGGCACGGGCTACTACGCCAACGGCGGCAAGATCATCCCCATTGTCTGGGGCTGCGACGGAGACAAGGCGCCCTTCCACTTCCTGACCAACGATGCTCAGGATCTGGAAATCGGTGTGGGCAATACTTACATTGCCATTGTCGGCGCGGATTCCTCTGTGGATTACTGAACCAAAAGCACCGCGTTTTCCGCTTTCCGGGGAAAATCTACCCCTTTTGCGCAATTTGTATTGTTCCAAATGCACGGACAATTGTTCCCGGAAACAAAGGGAAGGGAAAATATGAGCAGTTTGCACCGAAAATCAGAAAACTGAAGTTGGTTTTGTGCAATATTGACAGTTTACAATATTGGTAGGGTATGATATCATAAATCCGTACGGGAATATCGAAAACGTACGGAAAAAGTAACTTTGCTGCAAGATGCAGTAAGAAAAATGGAGGAATTACCATGTCTGTTAAAGTTGCTATCAATGGTTTCGGTCGTATCGGCCGTCTGGCTTTCCGTCAGATGTTCGGTGCTGAGGGCTTCGAGATCGTCGCCATCAACGACCTGACCTCTCCCAAGATGCTGGCTCACCTGCTGAAGTACGATTCCACTCAGGGTAACTACGCTGCCCAGGGTCACGTCGTTGAGGCCGGCGAGGACAACATTGTTGTCGATGGCAAGAAGATCACCATCTACGCAAAGGCCAACGCTGCCGAGCTGCCCTGGGGCGAGCTGGGTGTTGACGTTGTTCTGGAGTGCACCGGTTTCTACACCTCCAAGGCCAAGGCTCAGGCTCACATCGATGCCGGCGCCAAGAAGGTCGTTATCTCCGCTCCTG
>OLHG01002391.1_pt1 | contig 10033 bp, 8 predicted proteins | sample 1605971 | NCBI WGS metagenome assembly OLHG01 (sample SAMN03283289) | human gut metagenome | biome: human-associated habitat; material: feces | host: Homo sapiens | place: Peru | collected 2012 | reverse complement strand
ACTTATATCAGACAACAGAAGAGAAGGGAGCTAATTTCTTATATTTAATTATTAAGAATCATACTTTTATAGACGGAAATAAAAGAATAGGGGCAACATTATTTATATATTTTTTAGAATACTATAATTTATTATATAAAGATAATAGACAAGTTATAGATAATAATACATTGGTAGCAATAACTTTATTGATAGCACAATCTAATCCTAAGGAAAAAGGTATATTAATCGATTTAGTTATGAATTTCTTAAAATAAAAAAGCACCAGTTGGTGCCTAGTAAGCTAATTCACTAAATACTTTTTTATCAAATCCATGTTGATTAGTTTCTAAATCTTCTAATTCTTTAGTTGTTATTAAGAAAAATGTATATTCTAATGTATCTGTTCCATCAGTTAAAACAGGATCATCCCAAGTAAGATCTAAGTGATACCATTTGCCATCCAATTCAACAGCATTCCATATATGGTTTTCGCTTACTACTTTAAAGTTTGGAATATTATATCTGTTTAAGAATATTGCCATTGCATCAGTATAGCCCCCACATAAACCATAATGTTCTATTAAGGCTCCATAGGCATTAGTAGAAGAGTATTTAATAATATTTTTATCTGCTCTTGCTTTATCATATTTAGTATTATTTATTATATAATTGTGAACTATTTTAATAATTTCTTTAGGGTCTTTTTCATCTTTTATTTCATCTTTAATTATTTTATCTACAACTTTTTCAATTTCTTCAATTTGTTCTTTAGTATATGCTTTTTCAATTTTTAAAGTTACTCGTTTTAATGTATCATATTCTGTTTTAATAGTATTGAAACTGTTATAAGGGTGAACGTAGCTATTAATATTAGATAAAATGTTTTGGTTATTTGCAAGATATTTAACATCTTCTATACAAGTTGGATACAGTTTAGAACAATAAAAAGTAAATTTATCAACTCCAGAATTAATAATTGTATAATACATATCTAATAAATCTTCTTTAGATTCTGGTTTAAAATTATCAGTTGTATGCACATAAGATAAATTATAATCTCGATAATACTCGTTTTTACTATTTAATGTTACTTCTTTTTTTACGTTACCAAAATTCTCAATTAAAAAAGTAACGATATTTTCCCTATATAAATAAGTGCATCCAAGTAATAAAACTAAAAAAATAAATGTTAAAACCCTTTTCATATCTTCACCCTAAAAACATTTTAACATAAAAAAAAGAGTAATTAAAGAATTACTCCATATTATTTTTCATTTTTGTTAATCTTGATTTTTGTCTTGCTGCTTTATTCTTATGAATTAAACCACTTTTTACAGCTTTATCAATTCTTTTTACAGCGATATTTAATTTATCGTTAGCAACTTCCTTGTTTCCAGCTTTTACTTCTTTTTCTAATTTTTTGATAGCAGTTTTTACGCTTGAAGTTTTAACTGTATTAGAAACGCTCTTTTTTGCACTAGTTATAACTCTTTTTTTAGCACTTTTAATATTTGGCATTTTATCACCTCGCTTTTTTGACTAAATATATTCTAACAAAAAAAGATATAAAATACAACAAAAAGTTGAACTTTTTAATTATGACAGTTTACATATTTAAAAAAAATTGATAAAATCATACTAGAATAGAATAGTAAGGGATTGATAATTATGTCTTTAGATGAGAAAAAAGAACTAGAACGTTATCAAAAATATTTAAAAAGTATTAAAAAGTATGACCCACTTGATGATGAAGAATACTTATATTTAACACAAGAAATGAGTAATCTTATTAACAATACTGAAAAATTATCAGATATAGAAGTTTTAGAACTTACAAGAAAGTTAGAAAAAATAGAAAATACTAAAGATTATACAGTTGAATTATTAGAACTTACTAGAGAAATAAAACAAATAATTTCTCCTTCTAAGGGCAAAATAGATATTCCTAAAGTAGATAAAAAAGTCAATCCTAAAAAAGAAATAGTTAAACCACTTAGTTCTACTTCGGTATTACCTAAAATAAAAAGAAAAGAAGTATTGAAACAGGAAGATAAGAAAGAAATCAAAGAAGTTAAAAAAGAAAATAGAAAACCTAATGGGTTAACGTTAAAAGACTTGGTTGATAAAAATAATTCTAATAGAAAAGAAACAGATCATTTTAAAACAGAACAAATACAAAAAATTAGAACTATTAATGCAGAGAGAACAAAAAAACAAAAGAAAAAAAATAAAACTTCTAAGATAATTTGGACTATTATTTTCTTTATTTCCTTAATTATATTCTTACTTTTAATAATTAGATTTGTTATGTGGAAATTTGAAAATAATTCAGTTAAAAACCAGATGGATGATATATATGCTTTAGCCGATGTTACAGAAGTTGTTAGTAGGGGTGCTGTAACAGATGTTGATGATATACCTGTTATAATAGAGACTCCTCCAGAGGAAGAAGTTGTATCTAGACCAAGTGATTATTGGTATTACATGTCTATGTCTATGTTAGATGTTAATTTTAAAGAATTAAAAGCAATTAATAACCATACTGCAGGATGGATTAGAGTAAATGGTACTAATATTAATTATCCATATGTTCATTATACTGACAATGAGTATTATTTGAAACACTCATTTAATGGGAATTATAATTCAGCGGGTTGGGTATTCTTAGATTATAGAAATGATCCGGATAACTTTGGAAGAAACAATATCTTGTATGCTCATGGAAGACTTGATAATACGATGTTTGGAAGTATGAAAAAACTAGTTACGCCAGCATGGTATAACAATTCTAATAACTATGTAGTAAAAACATCTAATGAAGGTTATAATGCTTTATGGCAAGTATTTAGTGTCTATACAATACTACCGGAATCATATTACATTAGAACAAAGTTTAATGATAGCGAATTTGAAACTTTTATAAATACAATCACATCTAGAAGTGTTCATGACTTTGGAGTTATGCCTACAATTGAAGACAAAATACTTACATTATCTAGTTGCTATGACGATACGAGAAGAGTAGTATTACATGCTAAATTAATAAAAATTGAAGAGAAGTAATTATTTCTCTTTTTTTGTTAACACTATAAAGGGTGATTAACTAATATGAGCGAATTTGATTTAAAAAACTATGAAGTAAGAACAGACTTAATTGTTGAAAGTATTGGAACTGATACAATAAAAGGATTAAAGAAAAAAGAAAAGAAATATGATGATATAAAAGTTACAGATATAACAGTAGAACATGATATAAAGAATTTAAATAAAAAGAAAGGTAAATATATAACTATAAGTTTCAATGATGTAACTGATTCAATTAATAGAAAAAAAGTAGAAGAAGTAGTAATAAATGAACTTAATAATATTTTATCTTATTCTAATATTAAAGATAATGATTCTTGTTTGGTAGTAGGACTTGGTAATTATAAATCTACTCCTGACTCACTTGGACCTAAAGTTATAGATGAGTTAGTAGTGACTAGACATTTGTATTTGATTAATGAATTAAATGTAGAGGAAGGTTATAGAAATGTATCTTCTTTTGTTCCTGGCGTTATGGGTACTACTGGGATAGAAGCTAAAGATGTTATTTTAGGAATTGTTCGTGAGGTTAAACCTAAATTTATAATAGTAGTAGATGCTTTAGCGTCTTCTTCAATAGAAAGAGTAAATAAAACTATTCAGATTACTAATACTGGAATTAATCCTGGAAGTGGAGTTGGTAATACAAGAATAGAAATATCAGAAGATACATTAGGAATACCTGTTATTGCTATAGGAATACCAACAGTAGTGGATGCAGTTACAATAGTTAGTGATACATTAAAGTATTTAATGAAAAAGATAAGTTATAATAAAAGTAATTTTAATAATAGTTCTAATAAATTAAAACCTGTTACAAGCATTAATTATTTGAAAGAAGAAATAAGTGAATTATCTTTTAAAGATCGTGAAAAATTACTAGGATTTATTGGTAATTTATCTGAAGATGAGATAAAAGAACTTATATTTGAAGTGTTATCACCTATAGGATATAACTTAATGGTTACTCCTAAAGAGGTTGATTTTGTGATAGAAAAGTTAGCTATTTTATTATCTACTAGTATTAATAAAACTTTACATAAGAAAATGAATGCTAATTGTACATAATTTTACAGGAGTAGAGGTTTAAATCAATTGACAGTAGTTATTGTATGAGAATAAAATTATTATAGATAATATTGTATAAAACTAGAAAGAGGGTATTAAAGTGATAAATGATGTTCTAGTTAGAAAAATTGTTGATCCTTGTAATCACGAAAAGGAAATTAAATCAGTTGAATTAAAGATGTATTCTAATTTAATACGTAGTAAAGATTATTCTAATGATGATAATGAAGTTGCTAAGGAAATATTTAATCAATTAGTTGATAGAAAAAGTGATAAAGAAGAATATAAAGAAGTGAGGTAATAATATGTACAAGAAAAGAACAATTGTAATAGCAATGAGTATAGCAGTATTATTATTAATAACTGGGTTCTCACTATTTTCAACTAGGTTAACAATAAATGGAATAAGTGAGGTAACAAGTAGTTGGAAAGTATATTTTGAAAGTATAGAGAAAACGAGTGTAGAAGGGGCAGCAACTGAAGCAAGCACACCAAAGATTTTTAATACAACAATAGAGTTTGAAGTTAATTTAAGAAAACCAGGAGATTCAATAACATATACAGCAGTATTAAAAAATGGTGGAACAATAGGAGCGATAGTAAATAATATAGATGCAAGTGTAACAGCGACAGAATCATCTACTTATACAGTAACAGGGATAAAAAAAGGAGATAAGTTAGCAGCAGGAGCATCAAAGACAATAACAATAAAAGTAGAATATGATAGAGATTACACAGCAGTACCAGATGAGAAAACAAATGATTTAATAATAAATATAGAGTGTGTACAAGATGCAGGACAAACAGTAACAGGAGAAGATTTAATAATTCAAAAACCAAAAGTAATAAGAGCAAATGGAGATATTGATACAGTAGGAACAGATTTACAAATAGGTAATGAACACTTCTATATAATATCAAGTGATTCAACCAAAGTAGTAGCACTTGCTAAATACAATTTAGATGTAAATACAGGTGATTCAACAACAACTTATAAAGGAACAGGCATTCAAAGTCCACATGCTGTTGGGTACCATTATGAAATGGAACAAGGATATGCAGGGGGCACAGTAGAATACTATTTACAAAGTACTCCTTATTGGACAAGCACATGTACTAGTTATCCATGTGAAATATATAATAGTCAAACTCGTTTCTATAGTTTTGTAGAAAATTATAAAGCCTACTTAGAAACTTTAGGAGCGAAAATATCATCAGCTAGGGTAATATCATATGATGAACTAATAAGGTTAGGTTGCAGTGGTACCAGCTGTGCACAAGCGCCAAGTTGGTTAAGCGGTAATTTTGGATATTGGACAAGTACTGCAAATACTAGTGGAACTGTATATGCAGTAGGTAGGTCATCGTACAATCCAGGTGGTGGTTTGCTTGGTGGAGATGAAGCTAGTATAGATTATAATCACGGTGTCCGTCCAGTAATAGAAGTTCTAAAATCAGAGATAAGTGTTAACAAAAAAACAATTAAAATACAAGCTAATGGAGATGTGACCAAAGTAGGAACAGATATCCAAATAGGAGATGAACATTTCTATGTAATATCTAATTCAAATGGTAAAATAACAGCACTTGCTAAATACAATTTGGATATAAATACAGGAGATACTTCCACAACTTATAAAGGAACTGGTAAACAAGATTCAAATGTAAGTAGTGGTACTAAAGGAGCTATAGCATATTCTGATAAGCTTTATTGGAGTAATTATGCTAGTAGTAATGATGCTTATAATACATATCAAGTTGGTTCAAATACATACGACTATGTCGAAAAGTATAAACTATACTTAGAAAGCTTGGGAGTACAAATACGCAATGCAAGATTAATTACTAACTCTGAATTAGAATCGTTAGGATGCAGTTTTAACAATCTTGCTTGTGCTAGTGGTAGTAATAGTGCTCCAGCATGGGTTTATTCAACAACATATTGGTCTGGTTCTTCTTATGGAGCAAGTGAAGAAATGATGGTAGTTAATGATGGTAGTTATGACTACACAATGCTTTCATCTTATACTGCAGGAGTTCGTCCAGTAATAGAAATAGACGCTTCAATATTTAATGTAAAAGTAAATGGTGATATTGATACCGTAGGAACAGATATCCAAATAGGTAACGAACACTTTTATGTAATATCAAGCGACTCATCAAAAGTAACCGCACTTGCTAGATATAATTTGGACGTTAATGCTGGAAGTCATATTTATAAAGGTACAGGTAAACAAGATTATCATGTAGTAGCAAGTAAAACGGGTTTTACAGAATATGGAAGTTTACCATTTACAGCTACTAATAATTATTGGAGTAGTACATGTAGTAGTTATCCATGTACTGTATATGGTACTAATTCTACTTTATATGCACCCCTTGAAAGTTATAAGACATATTTAAACGGCCTAGGTGGACATATATCAAATATTAGATTAATCTCATTTAAAGAATTGGAAAGTATTGGTTGTGTTGCTAGCACTAATTCTTGCCCAAAGGCTCAAGCGTGGGTTTATTCAACAACATATTGGACAGGAGATGCTATAAATTCTTATGTTTACTTTATAGGTGCGGTTGGAACTACAGGATATTTTAATTTTTCAAATGGAGATAGTGGTTCTGGTATTGGAGCTCGCCCTGTAATAGAAATACCTAGGTCAGCATTTCAATAACAATTAATTGGATATAGAAATATATCCTTTTTTCATGTATAATTATTTTCAAGGAGGAACGATATGATTGCAGAAGTATTAGTGGAATTATCAAATAAAAATATAGATAAAGTTTTTGATTATATCGTTCCTGAAACTTTGAAAAACGATATAAAAATAGGTATCAGAGTAACTGTTCCTTTTGGCAGTCAAACTTTAGAGGGATTTGCTTTAGGGGTAAAAAATGATACTTCATTAACTTCATTAAAAGAAATAATAAATATAGTAGATAAAGAAGTAATTCTTGATTCTGAATTATTAGAGTTAGGTAAAAAAATGTCACTTAAATATTTATCTACTTTAATATCTTGCTATCAAGTTATGTTACCTAAAGCATTAAAAGCTCAAGCTGGAACTAATATTAATAAAAAGATAGAAAAATATGTTGAATTAAATATAGATATGTCTAATTTAAGTAACTATAAAATTACTTCTAAACAGAAAGAAATAATAGATTTAATTAGTGAAAAGGGCACTGTTTTAAAGAAAGAACTTTCTAGTAGTATTGTTAAAACATTAGTTGATAAAGGAATACTTAAAGAGATAGAAAAAGAAGTATATAGAGAAGTTGTTACGGATGGGTTTATAAAAGAAAAGTATCCATTAACTGTTGATCAACAAAAAGTAGTAGATACAGTATTGAGTACTTTTGGAGAACCTATCACTTATTTATTGCATGGTGTTACCGGAAGTGGTAAGACTGAAGTGTATATGGAGCTGATTGAATGGTGTTTAAAGAATGATAAAACTAGTATAGTACTTGTTCCTGAAATATCTTTAACACCACAGATGGTTGATCGATTCAAAAGCCGTTTTAAAGAATCGATTGCAATATTACATAGTAGATTATCTGAGGGTGAAAAGTATGATGAGTATCGTAAGATAGCAAAAGGAGAAGTTAAAATAGTAATTGGTGCTAGAAGTGCTGTATTTGCACCTTTAAAAAATATAGGATTATTTGTTATAGATGAAGAACATACATCTAGTTATAAGCAAGATAATAATCCTAAATATAATGCTATAGACATAGCAATAGAACGTAGTAAATATCATAATAGTACAGTTATTTTAGGAAGTGCTACTCCTAATTTAGAAAGTTATGCTAAAAGTCTTAAGGGTATCTACCATTTAGTAAAACTACCTAATAGAGTTGGTAATAGAACTTTACCTAAAGTAGAAATAATAGATATGAATAAAGAAAAGAAAAAAGGTACATATTTTTCTAGTAAATTAATTGAACTAATTAATGATCGATTAACTAAGAAAGAACAAATAATTCTTTTGCTTAATAGACGTGGTTATTCATCTTTTATTACTTGTTCTAACTGTGGACACGTAGAGAAATGTCCTAATTGTGATATCACTCTTACTTATCATAAAAGTTCTAATATGCTTAGATGCCACTATTGTGGATATGCTAATAAGCATAGTGAAATATGTCCTAAATGTCATGAACACAGTATGAAAAATCTAGGCGTTGGTACTGAAAAAATAGAAGAAGAACTACATAAACTCTTTGATTGTAGAGTAGTTAGGATGGATTTTGATACTACATCTAAAAAAGGAGCACATGCTAGAATTATTAACGATTTTAAAGATTATAAATATGATATTTTATTAGGTACTCAGATGATTGCTAAAGGATTAGACTTCGCTAACGTTACTCTAGTAGGAGTAATTAATGCAGATACTAGTTTAATGATACCTAGTTATAAAAGTAGTGAAAATACTTTTCAATTATTATGTCAAGTATCAGGTAGAAGTGGTAGAGGAGATAAAAAGGGAGAAGTTATTATTCAAAGCTTTAATCCTAGTCATTATGCAATAGCTTTAGCTAAAGATCATAATTATTTAGAGTTTTTTAAAGAAGAGATGCAAATAAGAAGACAACTTGGATATCCGCCATATTATTACTTGGTTTCTATAAAAGTTATAAGTAGTTCTTATGATATAGCAAAAGATGAAAGTAATAAGGTTGCAAATAAATTAAAAAATGAACTAGCTAACAGTATTGTTTTAGGGCCTACAGTAAGTAATGTATTTAAAGTAAATAATACTTATAGATTTAATATTATTATTAAATATAAGAAAGAAGATATGTTATATCCAGTTTTAAATCAAATAATAGATTACTACAAGAGTAATTCTAAAGTTAAGATTGATATTGATTTTAATCCAAACCAGATATAGATTTTTGACAAAATACTGTAATTATGGTATAATAACGGCAAATAATGGGGGATAGTTATGGAAAAGAAAAATAGTATAGCAAAATATATGTTAATTTTTGAACCAATTTATGTAACTCATCAATACGCAGTAAGTTTTACTAATGATGGAGATGTTGATGTAAGAAGAATACAAAAATATTCTGATATGCCATTAGATAGTAAAAAGCCAGTAAAGAAGAATTTACTAGGTGATATTGATAAGTTTCTTACGCCACTAGAAGACTTAAGTTCATTTTTTAAGACTTATGTAAATCCTAATATATTTAGCTATTATGGGAACAATTTGCATAAGATGTTTATTGGATATAAATATAATGGAAGTATGTATACTTTAAATTATGTAGTTAATAATAGTGAACTAAACAGTAGATTATCTTTTGTAGAAGGTAGTAAAATTAATGATTATTTAGGTAAGAGAAAAGCGATTAATTTGATTTTAAACAGTGAAAATGATACATTTTTAATGTTTATGAATAGTAGTTTTAGAAATAGACAAACTAACTTATCTTCGGTTACAGTTAATATTGCTAATCAGATGAAGATGGCTTCTAGTATGGATAGTTATCATGAATATGAAGAATTAGAGATGGAATTTGAAGATAGGTTGACTTCATATAAAGAATATCGTGAAATGTTTTTATTAAGACAACGTTATATTGAATTTTTAGATGAAGAAAAAGAAAAATTAAAAGTAATTAAGGAGAAAGCATTAAAGGAAGAAGCAAAAAAAGAAGTAACTCAACCAAAGAATGGATTTTTTGGACCAGTTTATACAGGTGAACAATTATCTTTCTTTGATGGTTATAATGGCGATGCTCCTAAGACTTTAATAAAAAAATAAAAGATGTGCTAGTGCATAACGCACTAGTTTTTATTTGGTAAAAATTACCAGAAAAAATTCGCTTTATTTTGATTTATAATTTAGTAGATAGTAGATACTAAGTATAGAAAGGTATT
>OLHG01002389.1_pt1 | contig 10034 bp, 7 predicted proteins | sample 1605971 | NCBI WGS metagenome assembly OLHG01 (sample SAMN03283289) | human gut metagenome | biome: human-associated habitat; material: feces | host: Homo sapiens | place: Peru | collected 2012 | reverse complement strand
ATAAAGAATGTGCTTTTCGCTGATAGGATAAGTTTAAGCGCGGAACCTTGGTATAGTGGTTCTTGTTTATATAAATGAAATAAAGGAAGCCTGGCAAGTTTGTTTTTGCCTTGGCTTCCTTTTTTACTTTGAACTTTGAGCTTTGAACTTTATGATTAGTTTTCTTTTTGCTCTGCTTCCTTTTTCCGTCTATAAACTATTAACTGTAAACTATTAACTATAAACTGCCTTTCATCATCTTCTTCCATTTAAAGTATCCGGCTATGGCGATGATGACGTAGAGACCGTAAAGTCCCGCCTTGAAAGGGATGCCTTTTACGATATAGAGATAGAAGCAAACGGCATCTACGATAATCCAGAAGAACCACTGCTCGATATATTTGCGTGCCAGCGCCCAAAGACCCACAAAGCTCAGGGCATTGGTGAAACTGTCTTGCAGAGGAACCGTAGAGTTGGTGAAAGTTATCAATATATAATAGGTGATGCCCCAGGCTGCCAGGAAGAACAGAAGAGTAGGGAGATAGAGCGACTTCTTCATATAGGTAATCGGAAGTTCTTCTTTCTCCTTCTGGTTGTGCTTCTTGCCATATTTCCATACGGCATAACCATATATGCCGGCTATCGTATAGTAGACCGCCATACCCGCATCGCCGTAAAGACCATGACTCCAATAGAGCCATACGTCCAGGGCGGGCATGATGATGCCTACCAGCCAGAGCCAGATACTGGCACGGTACTCCAACAGGATATAAACCAGTCCGAGTACCGTGGTAAAGATGTCTAAACCATGTGATGCAATATAATCCATCATGATGATTTCTGATTAGAACTTCAATGTAAGATGCGTCATCCAGGTGGTATCTGCCATCGGGATGTAGGCTATCTGCTTGAATCGTTTGTCCAATGTATATCCGTAACCGATGGCATTGCCCCAGGTGAATGCACTGGCTGCATAGTGGCGGTTGAAGATATTGTTGATGTCTACACCGAAGCTTACCTCCTTGATGCCGAGTGCCTTGGTTACCTTAGCGCTGTAGTTTAGGCTCAGGTCGCTCTGTGAATAGCATGGCAGTGAGAAGTCGCGGTCTTCTGTGTTGGTAATATACTGGCGACTTACAAAGTTGGTATGCCAGGTAGCTGAGAAACCGGCATAGTGGATGTCGATGAATCCGTTCAGAATAGCTGATGGAGAATAAGACAGGGTTGAGTTGTCGTAATGTACTACGCCTGGTGTATTCTCGTCTTCCCAGTTGCTTACATACTCATCAAAGTCCTTGATCTTGTTCTTGCTCAGAGCAGCATTTCCTTCTACAGACAACCATGACAATGGTGCCCAGCCGGCTGTCAGCTCTACGCCCATACGGTAAGAATCCTTGATGTTGGTGGTCAGCGCCTCGCCGATGTCACTCAACTGTCCGGTCTGAGCCAGCTGGTTGTCATAATCCATATAGTAGAAGTTGGCGCCTGCATGCCAGTTGTCGCCCTGATACTGATAGCCGAACTCTACATCGAGCAGCTTCTCCTCTTTAGGGAATGGATAGTTGAAGTTGTCGGTAAAGTTGTTGCGCTCTGGCTCGCGGTTGCTGTAGGCTACAGATGCGTATGCCTTGTGGCCATCCTTGTTGAAGCTGATACCTGCCTTAGGGTTGAAGAAGTTGTACTTCTCGTTGATGTTCAGCTCCTGGTTCTTGTAGCTGTCATTTGCCTGGGCGATAAATTTATCGTTGATACCGTCGGTCTTGTATTCTACACGGCGATACTGCAGGTCAGCGAAGGCATTCCAGTAGTCTGCAAAGCGATAGCTTGCCTTGACGAAGGCGCTGTAGTCATACTTGTGGGCATCAGAATCATAGTACTTATACTTTCCGTTGTTGCCGAAGAACTTCTTCTCGGCATCCTGGTTGGCGATATAAGTAAGGTATCCCCAGTGGTTGCCGCGGAACTGCTGCAGGTTCAATCCGCCGATAACATCCCAGTGCTCATCCTTGTAGTTGGTATTGTATACCATGCCGTAGGTATGCTGGGTGAGTCCCTTCTTGCGGATGAAGTCTGACTTCTTGATGAATTTACCATCTGCATCATAGTAAACGAGTCCGAACTTGGCAAACTTGGCGTTGTTCTTAAACTCCTTGTAGTAGCCGTAGCCATAGGTATAATGCAGTGAGAGGCTGTGGCTCCAGTGGCTGTTTGGTGTCCAGGTAGCCGAAAGGATGTTGTGGTTCTGATAGAAGTTATCAGTAGTCTTGTCCCATTTGCTTCCGTCGCGCAGAGTATAAGGAGTGATGGTATAATCGCCTTTGCCGTTGCGAACCAAATCGCCTGTCAGCACATTAAACTTATCCAGACCTGCCTTATACATATCTTTATAAGTGCGGATGCCATCCTCAAGGAGGGTGAAGCTAGAGTTGTAATCTCCGCCCAGCACACCGCTCCAAGCCTGACCGGTCTTCTCGAAGTTGCCGATGTTCTTGTAGCTTATCTTGAAGTTATCGCCCAGCCAGGTCAGTCCGCCATAGTAAGAACCTGAGCGGCCTGCTGTGCCGTCTACATAACCGTCGGTAGCTGTCTCGTGATAAGCACCGTCAAAAATCAGATGCTTGCCGAGCAGACCTGTAGAGAAGCTGGCGCCTGTATGATAGGTATTGTAAGAACCGAAAGAACCGGTAACTTCTGCAGTAGGGGTGAGCGAAGGAGCAGCTGTAGCCATAGAGATGCTTCCACCGAAGGCACCGTCGCCATTGGTAGAAGAGCCTACGCCGCGCTGTACCTGGATGCTGCCCAGGAGCGAAGAATAACTGTTCATGTTAGCCCAGAAAACGGTCTGGTCTTCCGGTGAGTTGAGAGCCACTCCGTCGAGTGTTACATTGATGCGGCTTCCGGCAGCGCCACGAATGCGCATATAGGTAGTACCGGTGCCGATACCGTTCTCACTCCAGGCGAGAATGCCCGGTGTACGAGAAAGGAGAAATGGCAATTCCTGACCTGAGCAAGAGAATTGTTTGAGTTCTGATTTTCTGATGTTAGCCACGGCGTATGGAGCTTCCTTTGTGGCACGTACGCCTTTTACAATCACTTCATTTAAATGCTGCACCTTCAAGGTGTCGATTTTTGTCTGTGCCAGTGCAGCCTGGCTTGCCAAAGAGCAAAACGCTACACTGAGTGCGATCCCGTTGAATCTTTTCATTTATTTAAATTAAAAACATCATATAAGGGGGGAATGTGCCTTATTTTCCTACGCCAGCATTACCTGGTTCAGGTCGATGGGTATATTCTCAGCATCCGCTTTTTTCTCTTTTCCGGCGGTAGCACCCCTTAGTTAGCTCTCTGCTAACCGGGTGCAAAGGTACAAATAAATTTGATAACCGCAAAATTTACGTAGATTTTTACTATATTTGTGTCCTTTTATCATTCTTTTTTCTTATATTTGCAGTCGGATTGCTGTTATTCGCAGTCTTGACAGTTTGAAACCTAAACTTCATGTGATAGGATTATGAGACGATATATTTCACATTTGTTCACTTGGGTCATCTCTTTCCTGACCCTGTTGGCATTCTCATCGTGCTTGAATGAGCATCCTAAGGATCAGCTCGATGGGGGTGGCAGCAATGGTTCTGCGTCTGAAATATTCGATACGACCATAGCTCCTTTATATGATTTTATGGGTGGAGCGATCGATGGGGAAGGCATCTGCGATATTCAGTGTCTTGACAGTCTGCTTTCTCTTTCTCCTGATGATGAGCAGCTTTATTCTTCCTGGCAATATCTTTATCGGGCTATCGGTATGTGCAACAAGTCGCTGGATATGATTGATTTACAGTCAGTACGGCTTACCGATAACCAGAAGGCGCAGTTCAAGGCTGAGGTGCGTGCCATCAGAGCCATGATGTATTATGAGGCGATGGATTTGTATGGCAGGATTCCGGTACTCCTGTCTGCGGCAGAATCACTCATCTATGAACCGGCATCGGGCTCTTCGGTTACCGATGAAAAGCTGTCGGCTCAAAGCGAACGGAGCGAAATCTTCCATTTTATCTTCAGCGAATTGCAGCAGGTGTTGCCTTATCTTCCTCAGACGTCCAGTTTGGAGGAAGGCTCTCATTATGGTCGCATCACGCAGCCTGTGGTCAACTTCCTGCTGGCTAAACTGGCGCTGAATGCTGAAATCTATATGTATAACGATTGGACGCAGGGTTACAGGAAACGTCCGAAGGGTAGGGATCTGGAATTTATGGTGCGTACTGCCGATGGCGCCTCGCTCATTACGGGCGGCAAGGCGAGTGAGAACCGCAGCAAGATATTGAATGCTTGGGAAACCTGTATCTTCTATTGCAACAGACTGGCTGATGAGGGCTGCAGTTTAGAGGAGGATGAAATCTTCAATAGTTCTGCGCGTTATCAGATGCCGGAAGATGCGCTGGTGATGGATGAGGCTGATTCTGTTCAGCATCTACGGCCAGCCAAACCTCTTTTCCGTTTCCGCTATGCTGATGTGTTGCTGATGAAGGCTGAGGCGATGGAGCGCAACGATGGGGATGGCAGGGCAGAGTATAATATGGTTCGTGCGCATGCCGGTTTGCCTGCGCGCAAGTCTTCGCTAGCCAATATTCTGGAAGACCGTCAGGTTGTGCTGGCGGGCGAAACCTGTCACCGTCAGGACCTTATCCGTTTCGGCAAGTTCCTCAAGTCCTCGCATCTTCACCGTTCTGTTCAGTCCGCTCTTACGTCCTGTTCCATCGTCTTCCCGATACCTCAGCGAAGCCTTGCCTTCAATGTCAAGTTGGTTCAGAACAAAGGATATGAGGCAATGGAATAGCCCAAAACTCTTCACTCTTCACCCGATAGCTCGAATCCCCTTTATATAAAGGCGTTGCGGAGGGTGAAGAGTTTTTTGTAACTCTTCACCTTTCTTCACCCACTCTTCACCTCTCGAATCCCCTTTATATAAAGGCATTCCCAGCGATTGGGTGAAGAGTGAAGAGTAAAATCAATTTTTCTTCTTCTTTTCTGATATCAGCCGTAACCGGTGTGATATTTCGGTTATTTAAAAACCTGGCAAACCGCTTTTCATTCGCTGTTTGGCCCAGACAGCCCACTGTTCTTCCTATCGCTAGTCTGCTGTTCTAGTTTCGCCAGTCTGCTGTTCTTGTTTCACTCGTCAGCTGTTCCCGATAAATAAAACCATTTTTTTCCTTTTTAAAAATCACTTTTTTCCTTTTCCCATCCTCATTTAAAAATAAAATTTGTACTTTTGCATGCGTATTAACGTGTTAACGATAATCTTGGCAGATGCCAAATACAAAAATAAGAACGAAATGGATACATTATATTTATTGCAGTTCGCCTGTTTCCTATTTATGCTCGTCAATATCCTCATCCTGGGTATTACCCGACTGCACATGAAGTGGATGAACCGGCGATATGAAGTGTCACGATGGCTGATTATCGGAGCCATGGTAGGATTGGCCATACAATTTCTCATGCAGATGCTTCTGGGCTTCCGGGCTCAAGACGCTGCTGTGGGAGCCGTTTTCAACATTCTGGTCTATCCCCCTTGCTTCTCGCTCATCTCTATTGGCATTTACAATATCGAGGCAACGCATGCCAACCGCCGGAAGATGAGCATCGTTTGCGCCAGCATTTATGCCGCCATATTGGCTGTCTTCTGCATCGGCTTTATCCAGAGCGGAAACTTCCATATCGGCAGCTGGATTTATGTGATGATAGCCCTGTTCGCCTTCAGCGTAGCCTATTGCATCTATATGATAATAGTGGAAATCAGAAAGCGCAGAAGGATGCTGGAGGTGATGGCTGGTTATGATATCCTGCCTTATGTGAGATATGCGCGAGCCAGTGTATTCATGGTCTTTTTCCCTGCAGTAGCCCTGCCTTTTGCAGTCCTTTCCACCAAATCTCTATATGTTATCGGTCCTTTAGGACTGCTTGCTGTCTTTTTCTTCACGCTCAGTTTCATGGCTTTGGGCTATAATTACATGCCTACCGAAGAACTCTTGGATAAGGAGGAAGAAGAGGAGGCTGCCATGGAAAGTGAGGAAGACAATGCCTGTTTAGAACTGCAGGATGAAGAACTGGATGATAAGAAAGAAACTTTACAATCACAGCGTTCAAAAAGACGGCAGAAGATCATCCGTGAGAAGTTGGATGAATGGTGTGCTGCCAAGGGTTATAGGGATACGTCGCTGAATATGATTACCCTGTCACGTTCGTTGAATATCAGCAGATACGAGTTGTCGCGCTACCTCTCATCCTGTCTCAATACCACCTTCCGCCCCTGGCTTGCCGAGGTGCGTTTTGAGGCTGCCAAGAAGATGATGTTGGATAACCCCGACTTCGGTAATGACATCATTTCTGCCGAGTGCGGCTTCTCTTCCCGTACCCATCTCTACCGTATGTTCAAAGAGAAAGAAGGCTGCTCTCCTACGGCTTGGAGAGAGAAAAACTGTTAAAAAGTATGTATTAGGTGTCGCATTCCCCCACGAATGAGACACCTTTTTTGTAGGAATGCGACACCTATGTGGGGGAATGCGACACCTTGTTTCAAAGAAAAACACTATATTTGCACCATGAAAAGTATAATAGAATCATTAGCCAAAGAAGAACAGGCTATCCTGATAGTAGCTTTGTTTCTCCTCATTTATGTTGGCATCATGATTAATGTCATGGTGAGGGAATATTGGACCTATCTTGATGATTACCCGATGTGTCATTTCAGCTTGGGTGATTTCATCAGGAGAGGGCGTTTTTATATCTGCCTCATTCTCGGCGTAGTGTTTATCACGTTCGTGTGTCTGGTAGTCAGTCTGATGGCAATCAGTATTCAGTAATTTCTTGATAAAAAATAATAACAAAACATATTTATTTATGATGAAAAGATTTACAAATCAATCCCATGGGTCGCAAGCCGGCCGTATGTACAATGGGGGGGCGATAATCCGTAGATTCGCTCTGTTCCCATTGATGTTGCTCATGTTGTTGCTTCTGCCTACACGTATGGTGGCGCAGAAGGCAGCTTCCAGTTCTAAGTACATAGCAACGTATGAATCCTCCACCCAAACCTTGACTTTCGAGAAATATGAGGGTGAAAGCCGTCCTAAAAATAGTGCTTGGGTGGAAGATAAGATGACGGTGGATGGTATCAATAAGAGATTAGGAAATGGCACAATCGTGCACATTGTTTTCGATAAGAGCTTTAGCACATACACTCCTACATCGTTGTACGGTTTCTTTATAGATCTCACAAAACTGGAAACAATTACAGGCCTGGAATACCTGAATACTGAGAAGGTGACGGATATGAGCTACATGTTCTCTAACTGCTCATCTCTCACCTCGCTAGATGTTACCCATTTCAATACAGCGAATGTGACGAATATGTGGTATATGTTCTCTAGCTGCTCTGCTCTCCTTTCACTCGACGTCACAAACTTCAATACCGCAAATGTGACGAATATGCGCAATATGTTCTCTAGCTGCTCATCTCTCACCTCGCTAGATGTTAGTCATTTCAATACCGCGAATGTGACGAATATGAGTTATATGTTCAGTAACTGTGTTGCTCTCACCTCACTCGACGTCACAAACTTCGATACCGCGAATGTGACGGATATGACCCGCATGTTTATGGGCTGCTCATCTCTCACCTCACTCGACGTCACAAACTTCAATACAGCGAAGGTGACGTATATGAGTTATATGTTCGCTAACTGTGTTGCTCTCACCTCTCTCTATCTCACAAACTTCAATACAGCGAAGGTGACGAATATGGATAGTATGTTTTCTCGTTGCAAAGCTCTCACCACCATCTACGCCAGCAGTAAGTTTGTAACAACCCAGGTATCTAATAGTAGCAGCATGTTCTACAATTGTGAAAAACTCAAAGGTGAAGTAGGATGGAAAAAAGACAAGGCTACCGACAAGACCTATGCCAAGATAGAAGGTGGATATTTTAGTGGTGGAATCCCTAGGGTGAAATATGCTGACGGCACGCTGACCTTCTTTCTCGCATCCAAGGAGACTTTGGGAGAAAATGAGTATGGAATCTATGATGGGTGGGCGACACCTGACTGGGTGTGGCAAAACCCTAACGTTACCAACGTTACCAAGGTAGTGTTTGATCCCGCCTTTGCAAATGCCCGACCAACCAAATGTAATGAATGGTTCCAAAACTACGTAAACCTCACGAGCATAGAGGGTATCGAATATTTGAATACATCACAGGTTACTGATATGCATAATATGTTCTATAATTGTTATCATCTCCAAACAACAGATTTTTCTGGCTTCGACACTCGAAAAGTAAAGGATATGAGTAATATGTTTTACAACTGTGGTAGTTTGAAATCACTGGATATTTCAAATTTCAATACGTCGGAAGTGACGGATATGAGAAACATGTTTTATCATTGTATTGGGCTGACGTCACTTGATCTCTCTCATCTTAATACATCAAAAGTGTCTATTATGATTTCGATGTTCCAATTATGTAGTAACCTTTTGTCTGTTAATTTGTCGGGTTGGGATACTAGGAATGTAGGAAGTATGGATCATATGTTCGAAAAATGCATATCCCTAAAGACACTTGACTTGTCTGGTTTTGATACTCGGGAAAAAACTTGTGCTATGGACGACATGTTTAATACGTGTAAAGAACTTACTACCATTTTCGTGAGCGATAAGTTTGCTGTAGGAACACGCGGTACTGGTGATGGCACGATGTTCCTGGAATGCAAAAAACTCAAGGGAGCCAATGCTTTCGATAAAAATAAAACGGGAATTGATAACGCCAACTACAAGACTGGCTACTTCACCAAGCTGGTAGGCAAGAATGGCGATGAGAAGATAGGAGCAACGGGAGAAACTCTTGCTACGGATAATCTCGTACTTGACGACGATAAGGATTTCGTGGCTTACGAGCCGTTCGCAGCCAAGGCTGCATCTTATATCCGCCCAGTTAAGGAAGGCACTACCTGGGCTACGCTCTGTCTGCCATTCGAGGTATCTCTCGCAAATCAGAACTTCCGTGCCTTCAAGCTTCTTTCGGCTGATGAGGGTACAGAAACCGTAGAACTCGAAGAGATAAAGACAAGTATCGCTGCTGGTACTCCTGTTATCATCAAGATGAAGGATGGAGCCACCGAGCTCAAATTCACTGAAGCCGACAAGGAGATTGCAAAAGACGTTCAGACTGCTGAAACTGCTGACGCCAACTACAAGCTCCAGGGTATCTACACCCAAAAGGAGTTCAGCAAGGATACTGATAACAACTGCTATATCGTGAAGGGCGCCAAGCTGATGAACCCAGCCAAGCTGTTGGATAAAACAACAACAGAGTCTGTGGGCAGCATGCCTTTCCGTGCTTACATGGTAGATAACTCATCTGCTCCTGCAGCTGGTGCCAGAATGTTCAGCATCAGCGTCGGCGGTAGCACCACTGCCATCGAGCAGTTGGAGACTACAGCAGATAGCAAGGCAGAATACTACGACCTCCAGGGCCGTCGCCTCCAGGATTTGCAGAAGGGTGTGAACATCGTGAAGCGTGGTGGCAAGACCATGAAGATTATCATCAAGTAATTAAAAAATAGAAATAGTATGAAAAAGAAAAAATATATCAAGCCAGTGGTTAGTGTCATGGAAATGGAAACCACAGCCATCCTCGCCGGCTCTGTTATCCGGAAGGCGGGAGAAGCGGATTACAGCGACGAAAAAGTGAAGGATTTCTGGGATAATTCAACTGATAAGAGAATTTGGGCAGACTAGCCCCTGATTCTCTATCGTATTCCCCGACAGGCAGCACATCTGATGCCTGGGGCAAAATAAAAGGCCCCCGGAGCTATTACGCTTCGGGGGCTGTTTCATAATTTTTATCAGAAATCTCTTGCTGATATGAAAATAAAATCGTAACTTTGCGGTATCATTTTAAAACAGAAAGGTTATGAAGTACTTAGACCCTAAGGCAGACCTCACGTTCAAGAAGATATTCGGCAATCATCCTAAAAGACTGATCAGCCTTCTGAACG
>OLHG01002370.1_pt1 | contig 10121 bp, 6 predicted proteins | sample 1605971 | NCBI WGS metagenome assembly OLHG01 (sample SAMN03283289) | human gut metagenome | biome: human-associated habitat; material: feces | host: Homo sapiens | place: Peru | collected 2012 | reverse complement strand
AGTGCGTAGAAATCGTAACTCTGCATGATCATGTAGTTGAACTCAAGGAAGCTGAGTCCCTTCTCCATACGCTGCTTGTAGCACTCTGCACGAAGCATATTGTTGACTGAGAAGCATGCTCCAACATCACGGAGAACATCTACATAGTTCAGGTCGAGAAGCCAGTCTGCGTTGTTGACAAGAAGCGCCTTGTCATCTGAGAAGTCTATGAACTTGCTCATCTGCTTCTTGAAGCAGTCAACGTTGTGCTGGATAGTCTCCTTTGTCATCATCTGTCTCATATCTGTACGGCCTGATGGATCACCGATCATGGCTGTACCTCCACCTATCAGCGCGATAGGCTTGTTGCCTGCCATCTGAAGTCTCTTCATCAGACAGAGCGCCATGAAGTGGCCTACATGCAGGCTGTCAGCAGTCGGATCAAAGCCAATATAGAATACTGCCTTACCATTATTTACTAAATCTCTAATTTCATCTTCATCTGTTGTCTGCGCTATAAGCCCTCTGGCTACAAGCTCGTCATAAATCTGCATGTCCCTCTAGACCTCCTGTATTTTTTTATTCAATGTGCGGTTCACTAGCACCACACAGGCAAATATTATAACATTTTGCTATGTGCTGTGGCAAGTATTACATACAATTCCGTGTATTATTTTCCTTATTTTCTTATAAATTTTCTTATAAATCATATTTCAAACATCATTTTCTGCCGCCGATTCCTGATCGGCACCTGTATCTGCGGCACAGTCCTCCTGCCATGGCTATGAACAGAAATATATATGGCGTTGTGAGCGACTGGTTAAGATTGACAAATGCCTGAACAGCATACCCGGTTATCCCGAGCAGAACAGCTATCACACTGCCCTCATCCTCAGCATATCCAAGCAGGCACTCCCAGCCAGTCCCAGTCTTTGAACCTCTTATAGTTCTTGAGTCTCTCGAGGCCATCTTCTCCTTTGATCTTTTTTCTGCGGATCGACTGCTCATGCTTTCATTCTCATTCATCACAGCTCCTGATACCGCAGTTCTAACTAAAGCAGCCACCGTGGTAACCAGCAGCCCCACATAACTCACCGCCCCGAATATTCCGGTGGTTATCAGATACTGCAGATACTCATTGTGAGCATTGTCATATATAACCCCCACCGTATTCATCATATCGTCATAGTACCTGTCAGTCATGATCGCCTTCACCGATTCATTTCCATAACCGAACAGCCTCTGTGGAACACTGAAATCCCTGTACGCCTCCATGAGTCTTCTCCACACGAACCCCCTGTAATTCCCCCAGGAATCTTCAAATGAAAATATACCCATGTGGTTGTGCACCGAATATATAACAACAGTCACAATGCCTGCAAGCGATACGCCGACCGATACAGCAAGTGCTGCCTTTCCGCGGAACTTTACAGTCCACTTTGAAGCCAGCCTTATAGCTGCCCATACAATGAGAACGACTGCGGACACTATCCACACCATCCGTCTGTCACTCACAAAACAGCTCAGTCCGTCAAGCTCCGAATATCCGCTATCCGTCTGTCCCAGCATAATACTGATCGCCAGAACTCCGCACGTCATGACCAGACACACATCCGCAAATTCTCTTATCCTTCCGCGATATGAAGCCCATATCCACGCAGCTATCATGGCACCGCCCACACCTGCATATGCAAGGTTGGCATTGGATATGATCACCGCACCTGTTCCCGTGAGCACTGCGATAACTGCTGTTATCCTTATCACTATGCTCTCTTTTCCCGCCGAGCTGATATATGCCCCGGCTGCCGCCGGAACCAGCACGCACAGGAAGCTTGCAAATATATCGATATTGCCAAATGTGGATATGTATACATTTCTTATGCTCTGCATCAGTCCTTCCCTGAGTCCAAGGAAGTCATATCCCATGAACTGGCATATACCGACCACTCCCACAAACGAGCCCGCAAGCATGAATATTACCGCCACATACCGCCTTATCCTGCAATATCTCGCCATACACACATACAGGAAAAAGGCCAGCAGCACGAACTGAAGTCCGCACCTTCTGCCCTCCTCGCCTGTATATGCTGCTGCCTTATTCCCTGACATAAAGAATGCCAGAACATTTGCCAGAACAAAGCCTGTCATGAATATATCCATGGCCATTATTTTATGCAGATCCATAAAACGTCTCAGGCGTCCGATAAATCCGTTACCGTGCGCCGCCCCTTCAGAGACATCCACGTTGCCACCGGAGCTCCGCTGTCCATGCCCTGTGCTGACATTCCGTCCCAGCACATCCACCAGCACCGCCAGCACCATGAGCACCGCATATATGCACAGCGCAATATAGAACGCCCTGTACTTGGTTACTGTTATATCAAAATATTTGTCATGAATTATCAGGGGATATGCAGCCCCCATATAAATAAGAAATAACGTGGTTATTCCGTTCTGAAGTTCCCGCCTGCCGTCTCCTGCAATGTTGTCTTTTCTGCCCATACGGCTATACTCCTTTTATAAAAGCGGTGACAATAATCTGAGTATCGCACCAAGTATATTCACCCTGCTTATGTTATTTCTGCACCACGGAATATCTATCTCCTCCGACTCGGCAAATGTATCCATCATATCCTTCTTCACATCTTCTATGGCCTTGCAGTCATACAGAAGAGTTCCACACTCAAAGTGGTGATAGAAGCTCCTGTTATCCAGATTGATGGATCCCACAGATGCAAGCTTGCCATCCATGAGCAAAGTCTTTGAATGTATAAATCCAGGCGTGTACTGATATATCTTCACACCCGCCAGAAGCAGCTCCTTGTAGCTAAACTGGGTCATCTTGTATATATATTTCTTGTCCGGGATGGCCGGCGTAACAATACGCACATCCACGCCCCTCTTGGCTGCCAGCTTCAGTGCCAGCATGAGCTCGTTACACACGATAAGATATGGGGTAAATATATAAATGTACTCCTGTGCATCATTTATCATCTGCATGTACAGATTCTCACCCACATTCTCTCCGCTCAGAGGACTGGACTTGTACGGCTGAACATATCCGTCACTTACGCCACTATAGTCGATTTCCGCCGGTCTATAATTGTTGTAGCTTCCCTCTGAATATCTGAAGCTGTTCCACATCTGAAGGAACATAACAGTGAAGCTCCAGGCGCCCTCGCCCTCAAGTCTCACTCCACTGTCCTTCCATTTGCCGTACTTCTCTATCTTGTTGATATACTCGTCAGCCATGTTGTAACCGCCGGTGTGAGCTATCTTGCCATCAATAACAGTGATCTTCCTGTGATCCCTGTTATTGAAGATAGTGGCAAAGAATGGAACCACCTGATTGAACGCCATACATTTGATACCGTAGGATTCAAGTTCCTTCCAGTAATACTTCGGCACATTGAACACAGATCCGATGTCATCATACATGAACCTGACATCAAGTCCCTCCGCAGCCTTGCGCTTCAATATCTCAAGTATGGTATCCCACATATAACCCTTGTCCACGATGAAATATTCCATGAATATATACTTCTCCGCACTCTCCAGGTCTCTGATGAGATCATCCATCACATCATCGCCTATGGCATAATACTTTACACTGGTATGCTTGTACAGAGGCGCCTCAGCCACATTCTCCATATAATTACATATCCTGTATGTAGGCTCCGACTTTAAATTCTCCGCTGGGACCCAGTTGTCACCCTTGACGTTCTCATATACCTCCTGCTGGAGAACCCGCAGAAAATTCTTTCTGAGTTTTTTAGGTATCAGTACATGTCCATAGAGCACATACATGAGACCTCCCAGCACCGGGAATATGAGTATCGGCACCATCCATGCCATCTTTACCATAGGGTTAGTATCCTTTGTTATAAGATACATGACAACTATTACGCTGAGCAGCTTGAGAGCACCCGATATATAGATATATCTGTCCTGAAGGAAAACAACCCCCAGTATCATGATCGCCAACTGGACGACCACAAGAAAGCACGTTATTACCATTCTGCTTAGCAATCTGTTCAGTATCTTCTTCATATATTTCCTGCCTTTACTGAATTGATGTCACCTTATAATCCTGATCCTCTACTGTCTTCTTGAGCACGCTGTCATCAACGTCTGCCTTGAGAGTGACAACCGCTGTTCCTGTCTCATGGCTGACTACAGCCTCCTGCACCTGGTCAAGGGCCTCAAGACTCTTCTTGACTCTGGCTTCACAATGTCCACACATCATACCTTCGATCTTCATTGTCTTTGTCATAACTTTGTCCTCCTTGATTCTATATCTTTTATTTTTATCATAAATGTCTGTCAAATTCAACCTCAGCGCATTTGTAACAACACAAAAACTTGACAGGCTCATGGCAAACGCTCCGAACATAGGATTGAGCGTCCAGCCAAATATCGGGATCCACACGCCGGCGGCAAGTGGTATTCCAATTATATTATATATAAATGCCCAGAAAAGATTCTCTTTTATGTTCTTAACTGTTGCCCTGCTGAGTCTTATGGCCGCCGGAACATCTGTGAGCTCACTCTTCATGAGAACAACATCCGCAGCATCTATGGCTATATCCGTGCCTGCACCTATGGCTATTCCTATATTTGCCCTTGTGAGTGCAGGGGCATCATTTATTCCATCACCAACCATGATCACATGCCCCTTCTGCATGAGATCGCGCACAACGCTCTCCTTGCCGTCCGGACGCACGCCCGCTATTACTCTGTCCACGCCGACCTGCTCTCCTATGGCTTTTGCGGTTCTCTCATTATCACCGGTTAACATAACTACTGAAAGTCCCATTGACTGAAGCTGGCTTATGGCCTCAGCGCTGTCCTCCTTCACAGTATCCGCCACGGCTATTATTCCAAGGACTCTGTAATCTCCGTCAGCCTCCTCGGCAAAGAACATAGGTGTCTTTCCCTGCTGTGATACCTTCTCCGCACTGTCCTTCATCGCCTCAGGTACATCTGCATATCCCTTTATATAATCCATATTTCCGCCGATGATCTTTCTGCCGTTCAAACTTCCCATCAGACCGTTGCCCGCAACAGCCTTGAAATCGGATACCTCATAATCTTTATCCTTCTGTGCATCACCTGTCTGGTAATTCTCACTGTAGTATCCAACCACAGCTCTTGCCAGAGGATGCTCTGACAGCTTCTCCAGAGCCGCAGCCTTCTGCATCAGCTCGTCATCACTGACATTCTCGGCTGCCAGTATATCAGTCACTACAGGCTCACCCTTTGTGATCGTTCCGGTCTTGTCCATGACCACTATGCTGCTCTTTCCTGTCTCCTCAAGAGCGGTCGCCGTCTTGAACAGTATTCCATGCTTGGCACCTATTCCATTTCCCACCATGATCGCAACAGGTGTGGCAAGTCCAAGTGCACATGGACAGCTTATAACAAGCACTGATATTCCTCTCGCCAGCACATAACCGGCATCCTTGCCCACTATTATCCACACTATCATCGTGATAAATGCTATCAGTATGACAACAGGTACAAACACTCCCGAAACCTTATCAGCAAGCTTTGCTATTGGAGCTTTGGTAGCCGCCGCATCACTTACCATATCTATTATCTTGGACAGTGCTGTATCCGCACCTACCTGTGTAGCACGGCATTTCAGATAACCCGACTGGTTGATCGTCGCCGCAGACACACGGCTTCCTGCAGTTTTGTCCACAGGTATGCTCTCACCCGAGAGAGCTGACTCGTCCACGGCAGAATCCCCCTCAAGGACTACTCCGTCCACAGGAACGCTCTCACCCGGTCTAACGGCAAATATATCTCCAACCGCAACTTCGTCTATATCCACGGTGACCTCCTCACCATCCCTGATGAGAACGGCTGTCTTCGGGGCAAGATCCATCAGACCTTTGAGTGCGTCCGTGGTTCTTCCCTTTGAATATGCTTCAAGCGTCTTGCCGACTGTTATAAGCGCCAGTATCATGGCCGCAGATTCAAAATAAAAATCATGCATGAGCGTTATGACACGCTCACCGTCACCTGCTGTCTGCGCCGCTGTCATGGCATAGAGCACGTACACGCTGTATATGAATGAGGCACCTGAGCCCATGGCTACAAGTGTATCCATATTAGGCGAGCCGTGTATAGCTCCCTTAAATCCACTCACAAAGAATCTCTGATTTATCACCATCACAATTATGGTTAGCAGCATCTGTGTGAGTCCCATCGCCACATGATTGCCGTCAAAGAAGCTTGGCAGCGGCCAGTTCCACATCATATGGCCCATTGATATATACATGAGGGGAATAAGAATTATAACTGATGCCACCAGTCTCTTCTTCATTTTTCCAAATTCTTTGTCCGCCTCACTCTCACCGGAACCGCTGCTCTTCCCACCTGAATGTGAAGTATTTCCGCCAGCAGATCTTCCACCCGCCAGACTCGCACCGTATCCTGCCTTCTCAACTGCAGCCACTATAATTCCGCTGTCGGCTGTTCCATCCACCATCATGGAGTTGGTCAGGAGATTCACCTGACACGAAGTAACTCCCTCGACATTGGATACGGCCTTCTCGACTCTTGCACTGCATGCACTGCATGTCATTCCTGTCACATTGTACTTGTCCATATATTTCACCTTCCTTTATCAAGCATCAGTCAGTTCGTAACTGCACTTGCCAATAACTGACATATCTATTTCATGAGTCTGGTAACCGTATTTACCAGATCCTCTATAGTATCATCCTTGCCATTTCTTATATCGTCTGCAACACAGGTCCTGATATGTTCGGCAAGGAGCTGTCTGTTGAAGCTGTTGAGCGCCGCATTGATCGCCGATACCTGGAGCACGATGTCTGTGCAATAGGCATCATTTTCAAGCATACTCTTCACGCCTCTTATCTGCCCCTCTATCCTGTTCAGTCTGTTGAGAAGCTTCTTATACTCCTCGTCTGTCCTTGTCCTCACCCTGGCTTCCACGTCGCTTATCTCTCCGCCATGATGACAGCAGCAACTCTTCTGTTCTTCCATATATCTTTCCTCCATCCTTATTGAACTCCAGCCATGCAAAATTTGCCTTCGGCAAATGGCTGGAGCTACATGTCAAGTTTTCATAGAAAACTTGACACATCCCTTGTACATCAGCCATTTCTGTTCACATTTCAAATGACTCTGCATATATGCCATCTGTTTATTATCTGCACATTACGGCTGTTAAATTCTCTTTTCATCCACGGATTATATACCCCCTAGGGGTATGTGTCAACAATAAAAAATCCTCATAGACCAATATTTATACCACTTTATCAGTCTATGAGGATTTTTCTCCTTTAACCTATATGTCTGAGTTTTATTTACTCTGTTGTATCCTGATCGCCCATGTCAATATCAGCATCTCCGATATCAATCGCATCTGCGTTTGACTTATCACTGCTGTCTGCATCGTCAGTATCAGTTATATCAGTCTCATCAATGAGGCTGTCGTCACTTATATCAAAATCTGAATCACTGTCAATAACAGAATCAACTACAGATGAATCATATGTCTGCTGGTTCAGGACATCCTTAAGATCTATCATATCTCCCGTAGTTGCATCTAACATGATGAGCTGTATTGGATAATCCTTATCAAGGCTTCCATCCTCCTTCTTGTCACACTGTGCAAATACCCATACAGGGCTGTATGTATACTTATCTCCATCCTTGAGCTTGTAGTATGTAAGTCTTACATCGTTGAACTCGATGGTGCTGTACTGTGTCTTGTTGTCTGTATAGAACTTATTTACAGCCTCTGGAAGCTTCTTGAGTGCATCTTCCCAGCTTATCAGATCAACATTGTCCTTCTTGTCTCCTGTTGCCCTGAAGGAATCAAGGCAATATGCTGAGATAAGTCCATTGTCATCAATACCGAGCTGGAATGTCTCATCCATGGTGTCATAATATACTGAGTCATCCCCTGTCGAAAGGGAATCAATACCATATACATTAGGTGTGTATGGAGCTATTCCATCTACAGAACGCTTGTATGTTACCATATAACCATTCTTCTCTGCTGCAACTGTGTTGTATGATGCATCGCTGTAATCCCACAGCAGATCAAAATTACTTGTCTCTATAACATCTGAGATTCCGCATGATGCAAGGAAATCTGTTCCCTTCTGCTCAGCATCTGCCGCGCTGATGGAAGCTGTGTTTGCAGAAGCCTCCTCGTCAGAATATTCACTGCTGTAGCAGTATACATTTGTTGCGCCATCCTTAGGTCTGTACTGTATCAGCTGATCCGATGGATAATACTCCAGAGAAAATCCACCGCCTGTGGACATATCATCGCCACTTCCATAGAATGTTACCATGAACTCGTTGTCCCCTACAGATCCGATGAATGTGTCTCCACTGTAATCTCCAGCTCCCTCTCTCTTGTCTGTGGCTGTCTTGAGCTGATCCTTAAGTGACTTCATGTAATCCTCATAATAGCTCTTATCATCATCCGATGTAGCCTGATCCATCATGGACTGAAGTGAATCTATCTGTCTCTGTACATCCTCCTTGTATGGCTTATCCCAGTTATATACATATACACCTGCGCTCACGTCAAATATATTCTCGCACACACGCTTCTTGTAGTCATTGTCTACATTGTTAAGCTCATAGTAAAGCACTGACATCTTATCTGTGTCAGGCACCTCTATCTCTGTGGCATTTATGGATACATCTGTGAGACCTGTATCTGCATTGATACCCTCAAGCTTGCCATTGTATGACTCCGGTACGTCGAGTCTTGATGCCAGCTTACCGCCGCCACCGCCGTTCTCGTCGTCTCCCATGTTGTAATCCACCTTCTTCTTGCCACATCCTGTGAGCGCAGTTCCTGCCACAAGTGATGTCACCAAAAGCAGCGCCGCTGCTTTTTTGTAACCCGCTTTTCTCATATAAAATACCAACCTTTCCTTACTTAATTGAAGTAATTATAATATATTTTCCCCGCTGACACAACACCATCTGCTATCACTCTTTTGTGATGATGACCTTGCCGTCAACAACCTGAACCTTGACCTTATTGCTGTCGATTCCGGCAGCAGCCAGCATATCAGGACTTATCTGTACACGATTTGCCTTATCGAGTATCGAGAACTCCTCATGTGAATCATCAGATGAGAAGCCGTCTGTCGTCAGCTCGTTCATTCTGTCCTTGTAAGATTCCTTCATGATCTTCTCCGTGCTAATCTTACCGTCCGCGATCATAACCACACGTCCCACCTTATTTGCAAGGCTTATATCATGTGTAACTATGATTATCGTTATCCCGAGTTCTTCGTTCAGCTTTCTGAACAGATCCTGTATCATGTTGGATGTCTTGCTGTCCACGGCTCCTGTAGGCTCATCCGCAAGAAGTATCTTCGGATTATTCGCAAGGGCTATGGCTATGGCAACTCTCTGCTGCTCACCACCTGACATCTGGGATGGATATGAATTTATCTTGTCCTCAAGTCCCACTCTGCAGAGCAGATCATGGGCTCTTGCATACTTGTCTTCCCTGTTGCTCTTGTCGAAGTACATAGGTACCTGAACATTCTCTATGGCTGTCATATATGGCAGAAGGTTTCTGGAGTTTTTCTGCCACACAAATCCTACAGTGTGCTTTCTGTACTCCACAAGCTCCTTATCCGTCATCGCAAACAGATCCTTGCCGTCGACATACAGCTTTCCGGCCGTAGGTCTCTCAAGTCCTCCGATCATATTGAGAAGTGTGGACTTTCCTGATCCCGACTTTCCGATGACCGCCATGAGCTCGCCGTATTTGATGTTGAGCTCCAGGCCCTGAAGAGCCATAACCTCCACATCGTCAGTCTTGTATATCTTGACAAGGCTGTCACACTCTATGATATTCTCCTCAGAACCAAGGCGTTCCCCGCCGGCTTCTTTATCTGTGCCAGCCTCAGGATCTGCTTCCACGGCTTTCCCGCTGTCAGTGCCATCGTCTTCCTGAAGATCCATGCCGTACACGAACTCCTGCGTCTCCTGGCCATCCGTGTTCTCCATGTCCTGTGTCTCCACATCCGGTGCTATAGTTTCAGGCTCCACAGCATCGTTCTTCTTTTTTCTGAATAAATGCTTATCGCTCAACTATCTCACCATCCTCTATCTCATATACTACA
>OLHG01002366.1_pt1 | contig 10127 bp, 10 predicted proteins | sample 1605971 | NCBI WGS metagenome assembly OLHG01 (sample SAMN03283289) | human gut metagenome | biome: human-associated habitat; material: feces | host: Homo sapiens | place: Peru | collected 2012 | reverse complement strand
AGTGTAGTATAACAATACTAACTTAGTTGCATTTTTTATTTTCAATAATTATTTTCATAACATTATTGAAATCACAGGCCTAACAAAAGAAGAAATAGAAAAATTAAAAAATTATTAAAATTTCAAAATGCCTATTCACTTAAACCCAAAAATATGATATAGTGAAAACTAGAATAAATATTGGGAGATAAAATATGGGTGAAATTGAAAAAAGAAAATCAAAAATAGGAATTATAATAGCAATAATCATAATTGCATTAGTTTTAATAGTAGGAGCAATTGGAGGATATTATGTAATAAAACGTAATTACATAGTAAGCAAAATAAATCAAACAAACTTAATAATAAACAATTCAAATGCAACTTCAAGTTTAAAAAATAATGTATATATAAAAGATGGAGTAGTATATGTATCAAAACCAGATATATATAACTTCTTTGATAATACAATTATATATGATGAAAAGTACAACCAAGTAGTTACCACTTCTAGTACAAAAATAGCAAGTTTGCCAATAGATAGTAAACAAATTCAAGTTAACAGTTCAAATACAACAATTAAGGCGGGAGCTATTATATTAGACGAGGTAGCATATGTTCCAATTTCAGAATTAGATGAAGTATATAATATAAAAACAACATATGTTGAAAGTGAAGATTTGGTATACATTGATTCTTTAGATAGAGAACAACAAACTGCAACACTAAAAAAAGACTCAAGTATAAAATACAAACCAACAATTATTTCAGCAACTTTAGCAAAAGCAAAACAAGGCGATACATTAACTATTGCAAACCGTAGTGATTACCCTGTACCTAATGGTTGGACAAGAGTTAGAACAGAAAATGGAACTCTAGGATATATCCAAACTGGTAAATTAAATGAGTTTAAAACTATAAGAGAAAAAACAGAAGAAAAAGCTAAAATAGAAGGACCAATAAGCCTAGCTTGGGACTATTATTCAGAATATGTTTCGGCACCAACAAGAACAGGAAAAATTATAGGAGTAAATGTGGTATCTCCAAGTTTCTTCTATATGACTAAATACAGTACAACAAATGTATATGAAAATGTAGGAAATGAAGGAATTGCATATGTAAACTGGGCACATGAAAATGGTTATCAAGTTTGGCCAATGTTTACAAATTCAAATATGAGCGAAACATCTAAAATGCTTAGTGACTACAAATCAAGAGAAACTGTAATAAATCAAATTATAAACTATATTAAACAATATAACTTAGATGGAATAAACATTGATTTTGAAGGAATGTATGAAACAGACAAAGATAATTTCTCAAGACTTCTAATTGAAATAAGACCTAGACTAAATGAAATAGGAGCAGTATTATCAGTGGATGTAACAGCACCAGATGGCGCACCAGAATGGTCTTTATGTTATGATAGATATACTATAGGAAAAGTTGCAGACTATGTAATGTTTATGGCATATGATCAATATGGAGTATCAGCAACAAAAGCAGGAACAACAGCAGGGCATAATTGGGTAGAAGCAAATGTAAAAAAATTCTTAGGACAAGAAGAAGTAAAAGCTGAAAAGATAATTCTAGGAATTCCATTCTATACAAGGGTTTGGAAAGAAATCAACGGAAATGTAATTTCAAGTGTTGTTAATATAGGCAATGTGAATAATGTAATACCAAGTAATGCAACAAAAACATGGGACGAAGATTTACAACAATACTATGTAGAATACAAAAAAGGTGGAGCAACATATAAAATTTGGGTTGAAGACGAAAAATCAATTGAAGCAAAACTAGACTTAGTATCAAAATACAACTTAGGTGGTGCTGCTTACTGGGAATATGACAGAGCAACAAACTCAATTTGGAATTTGATAGAAAGTAAAATTAAATAAGTAATAAATATAAAATCACTTCAATATAATATAGAACAAGCTATATATTGAGGTGATTTTTATGTTGGCATATTTGAAGTTAAAAACAAATGACGAGGAATTATATGAAACAAATTACTTAGAAGAGCTAAAACAAAAACAAACTAAATTTTCAAAATTGCAATATACAATATGCAAATATTATTATAACTTTATAGCAAAACTAAAGTATCATATGAATATAATCACAGTAAAACAAATATATGATGCATACCTATTTATACTACCATTTTCAGATTTAAGCAAAGATACAAAATTGGAAAAATGCATAAAAAAAGTAAAAATCTTAATGCAAAGATATAACATACAATCTCTGGTAGCAGAAGATAATTTAAAACAAAGTGAAAAGTTTAAGAAGATAATAGAGCCGGAGACTAAAAAAATACATATATTAGATGGTAGAGGAATAATGCCATATTTAATACAGGAAACCTTAGAGAATATTCTAAAAAGACAAGGCTCAAAAACAGAATTAGAAGATTTATATATTTGTGTAAAAGAAAACAAACCATTACACATAGAGAACATTATATATCTAATGAAATATTTTAAAAATATAAACATAGTAACACCAAACATAAAGGAATTTCAGAGAGTAGTTGATAAGATAGAAGAAAACGAGAATATAATAATTACGGTTACAAATAATAAAAAGAAAAGCTTGAAAAAAGCCAAAGTAATAGTGAACTTTGATTTACAAGAAAATGAGATAAATAAGTATATAATATATAGGGAAGCGGTTATCCTAACAATAGACGAAAAAGGCTTTTATGAAAGCAATACTTTTAATGGAATACAAATACGAAGAATAGGAATTGATGCATCAAATGAAATTAAAGATTTCTTTGAGCAATATAATCTGCTAGACGATAACGAATTGTCTGCATTGTACGAAAGTAGAATAAATCAAAAACAAGGACTATCGCAAATAAAACAACAAATGAAAAAAGACGAAATCAAAGTAACAAAATTGTACGGAAAAAACGGAACTTTGTGAAAATTATATGAATTTTCTTGACAAATGGCAAAAAATCTAGTATATTAAAGAAGTCGCAACAAATTATATTTATTTATAATTTGTTGCAATTAATTTTTTCATTGTGAAAGCAAAGGAGGAAAGACAAATGGAAGAAAACAAAGAAGTGTTATTAACACAAGAAGGATTTGACAAACTAGAACAAGAATTAGAAAATTTAAAAACAGTAAAAAGAGTAGAGATAGCTGAAAGAATTAAAGTGGCTTTAGGATTTGGAGATTTATCAGAAAATTCTGAATATGACGAAGCAAAAAATGCTCAAGCAGAAAATGAAACAAAAATTGCAGAATTAGAAAATAAAATCAGATATGCTAAAATTATAGACGAATCTGAAATAGACACAAAAACAGTTCAAGTAGGAAATACTGTTAAATTGTTAGACTTAGAATTTGATGAAGAAGTAAGCTATACTATAGTTGGATCTACAGAGGTAGATATAGCACAAAATAAAATTTCAAATGAGTCACCAATAGGTAGTGCTATTTTAGGTGCAAAAAAGAACCAAATTGTAGAAGTTCAAGCACCAGCTGGAGTAATGCAATATAAAGTTTTATCAATAACAAAATAAGAATTAAAAAATGTCAAAGGACTAACCTTTGGCATTTTCTATTTTTATAGCACTTTCTAAAGCTAAAGTTATCATATTATTTAAAGACTTTTCTCTCTCTTCAGAACTAATTTCTTGTTTCTTGTAATGAGAATCAACTACAGTCAATAAGCAAGAAGCCTGTCTACCTAGATAATGAGCCATATAAAATAAAGCAAAAGCTTCCATTTCAGCACCAATAATATTAAGCTCTTTAGGAAATCTTTTAATTAAATTTGGAATACTCTCTAAATAACCATCAAAACAGTCACTACATAAAGTATTTCCTTTTATATAAGGAATATTTATTTCTTTTGCAGTACTTTCTATAATCTCATTTAAAAATTCACTAGATTCAATTAAATGACAATCCTTTTCATTCCATTCATAAGCAAAATTTCCTTCAGTATAACTCTTATCAACTAATATAGTATCAAAAATATTTAAATCTTCAGAATAAGCTCCACAAGAACCAATACGAATAATATTTTCTACATCGTAAAATTTATATAACTCATAGCAGTAAATTCCCATACTTGCCATACCCATACCATGAGAAAACACAGTGATTTCTTTTCCTTTATAAGTTCCAGTATATGCAAGCATGTTTCTAACAGTATTTACTAATCTAGCATTCTCTAAAAAATTTTCTGCGATATATTTAGCACGTAAAGGGTCACCAGGCATAAGCACAGTTTTTGCAATATCTTCTTTTTTAGCATTACAATGAATAGGCATAAAAAATCCTCCTTAAAATTAATATATTAGTATTATATAAGAAAAGATATAAAAAAATCAATCAAAATTCACAAAATATCCATTGAATATTTTTTAGTATTTGGTATATAATCTATGTATAAAATTTCAAAGGAGGAAAATTTATGGAGAGAAAAGTAAAAGTTGTACAATTTGGTACAGGAAAAATGGCGGTTTATACAATGCGCTATGTGTATGAAAAAGGAGCAGAAATAGTTGGAGCAATTGATGTAAACCCATCTGTTATTGGCAAAGATATAGGAGAAATTATTGGAGGAGAAAACAAAGGTGTAACTGTAACAGCTTTAGAAAATGCAGAAGAAATGTTAAAACAAGTTCAACCAGATATTGCTATAGTTACTACAATGAGCTTAATAGCAGATGTTAGAGATGCTTTAATGCTTTGTGCTAAATTAGGAATAAATGCAATTACAACATGTGAAGAAGCATTTTATCCAGAAAATTCAAACCCCGCAACTACAAAAGAATTAGACGAAATGGCAAAACAAACAGGATGTACAATTACAGGAAGTGGATATCAAGACATTTATTGGGGACAATTAATTAGTTCAATTGCAGGATCAACACATAAAATCACAAAAATAAAAGGAAGCTCAAGCTACAATGTAGAAGACTATGGAATAGCTTTAGCAAAAGCACATGGTTCAGGATTAACAATGCAAGAATTTGAGGATCAAGTAGCTTCAGTAGATAAAATTAGTGATGAAGAAAGACAAAAAGTTATTGAATCAGGAAAATATTTACCATCATATATGTGGAATGTAAATGGATGGTTATGTTCTAAACTTGGACTAACAGTTGAAAGACAAACACAAAAAACAATACCACAAACATACAAAGAAGATATATATTCTTCAACATTAGGAATGACAGTAAAAGCAGGAGACGCTACAGGAATGAGTGCAGTTGTTACAACAACAACTAAAGAAGGAATTACTATTGAATCAGAATGTATTGGTAAGGTATATTCAAAAGAAGATTATGACAAAAATGAATGGACAATCTATGGAGAGCCAGATACAACAATAGTAGTTGCAAGACCAGCAACAGTTGAATTAACTTGCGCATCAATTGTAAATCGTATTCCAGATGTTATAAACAGCACACCAGGTTATGTAACAACAGACAAGTTTGGAGAACTAAATTACAGAACAAAACCATTAAATGAATATGTAAAATAATTTAGAAGGTGGAAAGCAAATTTCCACCTTTACTTATTGCAAAAAATGTGATAAATTATATAAGGTGATACAAATGGCAAGAAATCGTAGAAATAAACGTAGCTCTAGAAGTATATTAGAAGTAATGAACTCGAAAACGTTCATAACTTTAACTATAATATTAGCAATAATAATAGTTGTATGTTCTGTAACTATTTTTTATCGCAATGATAAAGAAAGAAAAATATTAGCAGAGCAAAGAGCAGAGTTAGAAAAAAATATTGAAGCAATATTTGAAGAAACAGAAAAGAATATAGCTAATTCTAATAATACCGTAAGAGATAGTATTATCAGAATATCAGCAGTTGGAGACATTTTATGTGAAAACAGTATACTTGAAGATGCATATGATAAAGATACACAAAACTATGATTTTACATCAATGTTTAAGAATATGTCTACTTTTTTTGCAGATAGTGATATTACTGTAGGAACAATGGAAACTAATTATACAGATGATAAATATTCTGGTTATGGACAACGTAATAGTCCAACTTCTTTTGCAGAAGCTTTGAAAAATATAGGAATAGATTTAGTTAGCATAAGCACAAATCATAGTTTAGACTACGGGATAGAGGGCTTACAAGAAACTAAGAGAGCATTAGAAGGAATAGGATATGATGTAGTAGGAGACAACTTAGGAGAAAGTAGAGTAAAAATAAAGACTATAAAAAATACAAAGATAGCATTTTTATCATATACATATGGTTTTGAAAATCAAAATAATAAAACAAAAGATGAACTTGATAGTGCAAATATGTATAATTCAGAAATTGCTAAACAAGATTTAGAATATGCTAAAGAAAATGCAGATTACAGCATAATAATTATGCATTGGGGAGATGCATATTCAACAAAGCCTAATAAAGAGCAACAAAACATAGCTAAATTTTTAATAGAAAATGGAGCAGATATGATTTTAGGAAATCATGCATCAGCAGTTCAAAAAATGGAAGTTATGCAAAGTCCAGAAGGAAAAAATGTACTTGTTGCCTATTCTTTAGGAAACTATATATCAGGTGAAACAATGGATATATCAAAAATAGAACTAGTACTTAATATTGAACTTAGAAAAAGCGGAGAAACAGGAGAGGTAGTGCTAAGCAAAGTTGATTATACTCCAATTTATGTATTAGATAGAGGCACGAAAGCAGAAAATAGGTATGAGTTAATTGATATGAAAGGTACAGCAAAAGCATATGCAGAAGGAAATAAAAAAATAGTAAATAAAGCGACATATAATAAATTAGTAGAAGGATTAAAAAAACTAGAAGGGATAATAAAATGAAAGCAGGATTTATATCATTAGGATGTAACAAAAACTTAGTAGATACAGAAAAAACAATAGCATTATTTAAAGAACATGGATACGAAATAGTAAATAATCCAGAAGAAGCAGAAGTTATAATAATAAATACTTGTGGATTTATTGAGTCTGCAAAAGAAGAAGCAATAAATACAATACTAGAAATGGCTGAGTATAAAAAACAAAATTGCAAATATTTAATAGTTATGGGATGCTTAGTAGAAAGATATAAAAGGGAACTTGAAAAATCTATTCCAGAAGTAGATTTATATATAAAATATAGTGAGTATAGTACATTATGGGAGCAGATAGAAAAGCTATTATCTAATGGAAAAGAAAATATAGACTTTGATAAATTTACAGATAGAGTTATTACAACAGGCGAAAATTATGCATATATAAAAATAGCAGATGGTTGTAGTAATTGTTGTACATTCTGCGCAATTCCCAAAATTCGTGGAATGCAAAAGAGCAGAACGATGGAAAGCATTATAGAAGAAGCGAATAAACTAGCAGAGCAAGGTTATGAAGAAATAATTTTAACAGCTCAAGACACTACAAGATATGGACAAGACATATATGGTGAACCAAAACTTGCTGAGCTTTTGCAGGAGATATGTAAAATAGACAAAATAAAATGGATTAGAATATTGTATTCATACCCTGAAACTATTACAGACAAACTAATTCAAGTAATAAAAGAAAATGATAAAATATGTAATTATTTTGATATTCCTATACAACATATTTCAGACAGTGTTTTAAAAAGAATGAATAGAAAAAGCAATGGAGAAAGCATTAGAAAGCTAATACAAAAATTAAGAAAAGAAATTCCAGATGTTATACTAAGAACAACTGTAATGGTTGGCTTTCCTGGTGAAACTGAGGAAGACTTTGAAGAATTATACAACTTTTTAAAAGAAGCTAAATTTGATAAACTTGGAGCATTTATGTATTCTAAAGAAGAAGGCACAGGAGCAGAAAAAATGCCAAATCAAATTCATCCAGCCACAAAGAAAAGTAGATATAATAAAATAATGAAATTACAACAAGAGATTTCTAGAGAAAACTTAGAAAATAAAATTGGTACAACACAAAAAGCAAGAATTGATGGAATAACCAAAAATCAAAAATACTATGTTGGCAGAACTTATATGGATGTACCAGAAATTGATGGAGTAGTATATATAAAAAATACAAAACAATTAAATTTAGGCGACTGGGTAGATTGCAAAATAAAAGAAGTAAAAGATTATGATTTGATGGGGGAAATAACTTATGAGAACAAATAAAAAAATTATATTAACAGCAATATTATTAGCAATGCTTATTGTATTATCAAGGTTTTTATCAATAAAAACACCAATTACTAAAATAAGCTTTGCATTTGTACCAACAATGTTATGCGCAATTTGGTTAGGACCAAAATGGACAATTTTATTAAATGTTTTAGGAGATGTTATAGGGGCAACTCTATTCCCATCAGGTGCATTTTTTATAGGGTACACTATTAGTACAGCAGTGTCGGCAGCAATATATGGATTTATACTATACAAAAAAGAACCAGACAGTTACAATGATAAGCAATTACTTTTAAGGCTTATAATTGCTACTGTATTAGTAGCAATAGTAGTAAATATGGGCTTAAATACTTTATGGACAAGTATAACTACAGGAAAAGCTTTTTGGGCATTACTTGTAACTAGAATTGTAAAACAACTTATTATGATTCCAATTCATGTTATAGTAATTTTTGCATTGGAAAAAGCATTAAGAAAGCCATTTGATAAATATGTAAGGAGCTCAAATGATTAGACTGGAAAACGTTTCGTTTAAATATAAAGAAAGCAACAAAATATTAGATAATATCAGTTTTGAAGTACATGATGGAGAAATTATTTCTATTGTGGGAAAAAATGGATCTGGAAAATCAACTATAGGCAAATTAATAGCAGGAATTTTAAGACTAAAAGAGGGCAATATCTTTATTGATGATCTAGATATAAAAAAACATCAAAAGGAAATTAGAGATAAAGTTGGAATAGTATTTCAAAACCCAGAAAATCAAATAATTTTCAATTCAATTGAAGACGAATTATCATTTGCATTAAAAGATTTATCTGAACAAGAAATAGACAAAAGGATAAATGAGGCATTAGAAAAAGTAGAGATGCTAGATTTTAAAAATAAAGACTTATATAATTTATCATTAGGGCAAAAACAAAGGATTATGATAGCAGAAATACTTGCTAAAAATCCTAAATATCTTATTTTTGATGAGCCAACAACTATGATCGACAGTATAGGCAAAGAAAAAATATATAAAATTATTAAAAATTTAAAACAGCAAGGATATACAATTATTTGTATTACAAATTTAGCAGACGAAATATTATTGGCAGATAGAACTTTAGTATTAGAACAAGGCAAAATTGCTTTAGAAATAAAAAGAGAAGAATTAATTGAAAAAGCTGAGGAACTAAGAAAATATGAAATTAAGCTTCCAACTATTTTGGAAATATTAGTAGAGCTACAAAAAAATGGAATACAGGTAAATGCTAAAGATTACACAATACCAGAATTAGTCAACTATTTAATTACAGCTAAGGCAGGTGGTTCAAAATGAAAAATGCAATTACATTCTTAGCGTTTCTTGCATATGCCACCTTAATATTTTTTATGCCTAACAATATTTGGCTAGTAAGTTTTGCAGTAGTAAACTTGATTTTAATGCTAATAATAAAGGTTAACTTTAAAAAGGCAATGATAAATCTAACAAAGTACTTACCATTTATATTATTTACTTTTATATTCAACATATTATTAGACAACTACATAAATGCAATTTGGATGGCAATAAAATTATTACTAGTATGTAATGCAACATATATTTATTCAAGAACAATTACAGTAGCACAACTTGCTAAAACAGTAAGAACAATATGCAAACCATTAGAAGTATTTAAAATAAACACAGAAGAAATTGAAGTATTAGTAAGTATTGCGCTTTCAATGATACCAGTATTAAAAAAAGAATATAGAGAAGTGAAAGAAGCGTGTAAAGCTAAAAATATAAACTTTAATATAAAGAATATGAAAATCATTTTATCAAAAATACTATTATCTACAATAAAAAGGATAAACGAAATAGACGAATCACTAGTAGAAAAAGGTTATGAGTATTAGAAAGGCAAAATCTAAGCTTCTAGTACTAGATAGTGACAGTATATGTCGAAATTTGACATACGATTTTACTTGCAAAATGCAATTAAGTATAGTATAA
>OLHG01002362.1_pt1 | contig 10144 bp, 13 predicted proteins | sample 1605971 | NCBI WGS metagenome assembly OLHG01 (sample SAMN03283289) | human gut metagenome | biome: human-associated habitat; material: feces | host: Homo sapiens | place: Peru | collected 2012 | reverse complement strand
CGCTCAAGAACACCACCTGTCGCAATATTTTTCATGGTCCGTTACCCCCTGAATCCCGGCGGAATTTCGGTGTCCGGTTCAGAAATGTGATTCACACAACGCTGCGCGGAACCGCGCCACAAACGAATTGCCAGTTCGTCCCATTTTTCGCGGAGTTTCGACGGGCTCCTGACGTTTTTTATCCAGAACGGATCCCGCTGCGCCCGGCTGAACATTTCGCAAATTTGCCTGTGAGTTCTGCCATCCAGCATCCGCATCATGCGCACGTCATTGGCCCATTCCGTCCAGTTGGGCTCTTTCGGTCGCGTGATCTCGCCATCGTCGCTGGCAGCCTGTTCGTACAGGTTTACAACCCGCCCCCAGATCCACTGCGCACACGCCAAATCTTCCCGGCTTCCCCATCGGCGTTTTTTTACACTGAACACAACTGCGTCAGGATGTCGGGTTAAAAAATCCTGTTCTGCTGTCTGTCCGTCCGGTTGCGAAGCGTCCGGACAAGAAGTGTTTTTATTCTCTGTAGTAATCTCTGTAGGATCATCGGGCCATTTTGACCTGATGACATTGGGTCGTTTTGAACCAATGGAACGTTTCACTTTGACCTCTTCCATCGTGTCAATTTGACCTGATGGAGCGGTGCATTTTGACCTGCTCGATTCGCTCACTTTGTCATCATCTAAAAGCTCACTCTCGTAATTAATCGTGTAGAAATTGGTCATGTCGCGCTTCGACTTATTGAGCTTTTCGCTACGCAAAAGCCCCTGTGTTTTCAGGCTTGCGAACGCGCGCTTTAACGTTGACTCTGACCAGAACGGAAACTGTTCCAGCCATTGATCCGTTGTGTTATAAATCCAGCGAACACCATCGTGTTCCATGCCGGAACTGGTATCTCTCAGCCAGTAATGCAGCTGCTGCAACACAATGGCCTCGTTTAAACCAATTTTCATCGCCAGTTGTGTGTTTATAACCAGCGGGCGTTCGGCAAAAAGGAGCTTCATACCCTCCCCCCAGAGACGTTCTTAATGTACAGCCACTGCATTACCTGCCGGACCACCACGATTCATCTGGTTGAAACCAGCGATCGCCACCGCGACAAAATCATCAGCATCTCTCACCAGACGTTCCCGCATCTCCACCAACTCCCGAAAATAAGCGGAACTGTGGCTGCGCATTCGGGCCACCAGCAAGGGGGGCATTGCCTTTTCGATCGCTGGTAACAACGCCTGAATTTTTTCAACTGCATCAGGGGTGTCTTTCTCTACCCAGCGGAAAATTTTCTGAGTATTGCGAGCCAGGGCTTCCGGGTGTGAATCGTCGTACAGTTCCGGAAACGTCATACCCAGCTCAAAATAAGCCCGGGTTATTTCAGCTGCCGGAACTTTTTCACCGTCCGGATGCGCCCAGGCATTCATCGCCATGCGGATGTGCTCATGCTTGATTTTCATGAATCATTCTTTCCTTCTTTCGAGGTGCTATCCTGCCTCTTGTAAAGCTCTGGGTTGTATTTCAATTCACCGTTAGTAATTTCATCCAGCTCCATTGCGCGAAGTTTGGGAATAACAGCTTTCCACCGCACAACAGCCACATGTGAAATCCCAAGAGCCTCAGCTACTAGTCGCTTTTTTTTGAAATGGCGCAGAACATCATCTTTGAACATAAAACTCTCCTGTTATTTCGAACATGAGGGTAACAATAGTTACATCGCAATGTCAACCATAGTGACATTACTTGGTAGTAACATTGATTACATGAAAAACACTATCAGCGAACGTATTCGGAATCGTCGAAAAGACGTTGGACTAACCCAAGAGCAGGTTGCAAAAGCAATCGGCATAACTCGTGTATCCGTAACAAAATGGGAAAATGGCTCTTCAAAACCTGACGGTGAGAATTTGCATCTGCTGTCAAAATTGCTTTCAAAATCTCCTGAATGGATTCTTTATGGAAAGAACGATCACGATAAAGCCGATGATCTGCGTCTGAATCAGTACCTTTACATTAGTGACAACATCGCCCGGTTGCCCGTTTTAACGTGGGAACAAGCTGGTTATTGGGATATGAGTTGCCCAGTAACCGAGATTCCTGGTATTAAGAATTGGGTTGATGTCATGACAAAAACCGCTGAAAACTCTTTTTTATTGCACGTTGAGGGAGATTCGATGACGAACTCTAACGGCCTCCCAACAATCCCAGACGGATCCACCGTGCTGATCACACCATGCTCAAGTAACATTAGAGAACTGGTGGGAAAAATAATCTTAATCCAATTGGAAGGTACGCCAAACGTAACACTAAAAAAAGTTGCGATTGACGGACCAAACATCTATCTGTTGTCACTGAACCCGCTTTACAAACCCATTGAACTGAATGTCGGTTACACTATTAAAGGTAAAGTTTCACAAATACATCAATACTTAGACTAAGTCAGAACCCGCATTCATTGCGGGTTTTTTACACCCCTAAATGTACCTTTTGTAACATCGTATTGACTTCAATGGTAACTCTTGTTACCATAACAACATGCCCACCCCGCCCCACAGAACGCCGGGCAATACTTCGAGTTACCAGGCAGTGGTCAGGGGTTAAGTAGCCAGCCCGAGGCGTAAGAACATGACGGCAGGGTTCAACTTTAACTATGCAGCAGGTTTTTGTTCCGCTACCCCGGCGTTAAGGGGAAATGAGGTCAGCATGGATACTATCGATCTTGGCAACAACGAATCTCTGGTGTACGGCGTGTTTCCCAACCAGGACGGCACGTTCACCGCGATGACGTATACCAAAAGCAAAACGTTTAAAACCGAATCTGGCGCACGTCGCTGGTTAGCAAGAAACACTGACTGATGAGGCTGACGATGGAATTTAAAGATTTACCACTACCAATACAGGAAATGGCCGCTGATGTGATTCGCTCGCAACTGGCGCGGAACCCAATGATATTAGTAGATAAAGAGTTCATCAGAAATTTATCAAATCATGTCCGCAATTCTTTTACCGGACTGTATTCAGATTCGTTCACAAACAATCATTGTGTAGAAAATAAAGCAAAGCCCATTGCAGAAACGATAACGCAAAACATCAATACGAACCAAACCGAAGAAGAAATTGAGCAGTTTGCTCATGAGGCTGGTTTAAAAAACAAGAAAGAAAAATCGCCATACGCGGGGAACATGTTTGTTTATGACAACCTTATCCGAATTCGTGGCGAAATTCCGTCTGAATACCTGGCAAAAATTCACCAGGCACTACTTAAAAATCTGGAAACAGAAGTATTTGATGGCAACACCAACGGCTCCTTCGCGGTGTCAGTTCTCGCAAAAGAGTGGGATACAGATAATCGCTGGAATGTTGCTACATGGTTATTCAGCAACAAAGCTGCTGCCCTGGAAGCTGCGGCCTGTATTTGCGACCTGCTAAGGACAGACCGCAAATACAACCTGGATGTGTATAGCTATATTTATGCTGAACACTATCCGCTATGGATTAACTGGTAATTACAAAGCTGTACCAGCAGGGCCACGGCGACCAGCGCCACGATTGTAATCAATGATGCCATTATAAAGCGCATTATTTAATTTATCGTCGAATGCCGATTCTGTGAGCCCTAGCTCTGAATGATTTTTTAATAACCCTGATTGCCTGAGTTGATTAACCAGGCATTCAATCTGTTTTTCAATAAGCGGATGTATTGGCTTGTTTGGCATTTTATCCTCCATTGAGGTTACTGGTTGAGAATGGAGACCACACGTGACAGCGTGTTGTCGTGCGCCGGACACGGATAAGAATCCGGCACTGACAGTTTACTGAAAGGATATATCCCTGAAAAGTCAGGGCATAAAGCGAAAGCGCACGGCGAATTTCGTCTCACTGTACGGTGTCGTTAAATTTAATTCGACCGTGCGCTTCCGGTTGTGGCAATCCGCGAAATGGCGCGGCGGTAAGTATGGCGGGGTTACTCTTTCCCCGTTGAGGACACCGGGTTGTCAGGTTGACCATACGCTTAAGTGACACCCCCGCTGCAACGCCCTCTGTTATCAATTTTCTGGTGACGTTTGGCGGTATCAGTTTTACTCCGTGACTGCTCTGCCGCCATTTTTAAAGTGAATTTTGTGATGTGGTGAATGCGGCTGAGCGCACGCGGAACAGTTAAAACCAAAAACAGTGTTATGGGTGGATTCTCTGTATCCGGCGTTAATTGTTAACTGGTTAACGTCACCAGGAGGCACCAGGCACCGCATCGCAAAATTCATTGTTGAGGACGCGATAATGGAAACGTTATTACCAAACGTTAATACGTCTGAAGGTTGTTTTGAAATTGGTGTCAGAATCAGTAACCCTGTATTTACTGAAGATGCCATTAATAAGAGAAAACACGAACGGGAGTTATTAAATCAAATATGCATTGTTTCAATGCTGGCCCGTTTACGCCTGATACAAAAAGGACTCTGACAATGAATACAGCATCTGCACTCGTTCTGACAGTTTTTCTTAATACAGGCGAACCAGTCGATCTTGTTATTGGTATACATGACTCAATGAAAGAGTGCATGGCTGCCGCAGCGGAACAGAAAATTCCCGGTAACTGTTATCCGGTCGATAAAGTTATTCACATGAATAATAACGAAATCCCGGCAGGATTAAAAACAGCACCGTAATTAATATCCGGTTTCATTTTTATATGCCAGCAATGGCAGGGATTTGTTCACCCTTAAATCTGTAATGAGGTTTATCAATGAGCACTGATAAAGAAGAAATTGCACTATATTACGAAGCCAAAAATGACAAAGTCAGAAAACGCCTTGGGATTAAAGGCGGTTTTTACTGGCGCACAGCAAAAAAATTATCGGTTGCAATATCACGCGGTGTTGTCGCAATGGACGATGCCGGATTTGACGAAGAGGATTTTAAAAAACCTGTTCGCGTCCATTTACCCGTTGTGAATGACCTGCCACCGGAAGGCGTGTTTGATACCGAATTCTGCAACCGATACGAAAAAGGCGGAGAAGATGGTATCACAATGGTACTTATCGCGCCCTCCCCCTCTGTTCAGGACAAACCAGCCAGCACTGACAATACCAACGTCAACGGCGAAGACATGACTGAGATTGAGGGGAATATGCTCCTGCCGGTTTCAGGTCAGATTCTGCCTGTTCGATGGCTGGCACAGCACGGCAGCGAAAAACCGATCACTCACGTTTCGCGAGGCGAACTGCGTGCATTACATAACGCACAGGATGAAAAACTTCCCGCAGTTACTGCGCTGGCCATCTCAAATAAAGCAGCGCAACTCGAACCGCTGGAAATTCGCGATCTCCACAAACTGGTTCGTGACACGGACAAAGTTTTCCCTAATCCTGGTAATTCAGACCTGGGACTGATGACTGCTTTTTTCGAAGCATACCTGGGCGCTGACTACACCGATCGCGGTCTGCTGACAAAAGAGTGGATGAAGGGGAATCGTGTTTCACGCATCACCCGCACGGCTTCCGGTGCTAATGCTGGCGGCGGGAACAAAACCGATCGCAATCCGAATTTAGTACACACCTTCGATACGCTGGATGTGGAGATTGCAGCGGCCACACTTCCGATGGATTTTAATATTTATGAAATCCCGGGCAGCGTTTATCGTCGCGCAAAAGAAGTCGTCCGGAAGAAAGAAAGTCCGTTCAAAGAATGGTCCGCAGCACTCCGCGCAATCCCGGGTATCCTGGATTATTCCCGCGCCGCTATTTTTGCACTTATCAGGAGCGCACACCCTGAGTTTTATCATTACCCGGGACGCCTTCAGGGGTATATCAACGCCTATTTAACGGAGACTGATCACGAGCATCCCACCGAGGAAACTCTCGCTGCTGCACGACATACGCCGGAAAAAGATATCCTGGAAGAAGTTAACCGCGAACTGGCTGCTGAACGCGAAACAGAAGAAGAAAAAAATAATGAGGAAAAATCACAACCGTCTGACGCAATGGCAGATGAACAGGCAACGGCTGAAACAATGGAGCCGGATACAACTGAACATCGCCAGGACACGCAATCGCTGGATACTCAGGCACAGATAGATCCGGTTAATCAGGTAAAAGTTACCGCTGACGAAGTAAACAAAATTATGCAGGCAGCCAATATCAACCAGCCTGACGCCGATGAACTGCTTGCAGTATCACGTGGTGAATTTGTTGCAGGGATTAGCGACCCGAATGATCCGAAATGGGTGAAGGGGATTGAAACCCGCGATTCAGTGAACCAGAACCAGCAAGAAACGGAACAGAACGACCAGAAAGCGGAACAAAACAGCCCAAATGCGTTACAAAACGAGCCAGAAACGAAACAGCCTGAACCAGTAGCGCAACAAGAACAGGAAAAGATCTGCACCGCCTGCGGTCAGAGCGGTGGCGGCAACTGCCCTGATTGTGGCGCGGTGATGGGCGACGCAACATACCAGGAAACATTCGATGAAGAGAATCAGGTTGAAGTTCAGAAAAATGATCCGGAGGAAATGGAAGGCGCTGAACATCCACACAAGGAGAATGCTGGCAGCACTCAGGACCACACCAGCGATAGTGAAACTGGCGAGACGGCAGATCACCCAATTAAGGTGGACGATCATCACAAAATCACATCCACCAGCAGGGTGTGGCACCACCTGATGATCGACCTTGAAACGATGGGAACAAATCCTGATGCGCCAATCAACTCTATGGGCGGTAAGTTTTTTGATCCAGCAACCGGAGAGATGGGGCCGGAATTCAGTAAGGCTATCGATCTGGAAACCTCTGGCGGAATCATCGACCGGAAAACAATAAAGTGGTGGGCGAAGCGATCACGAGAAGCGCAATCCGCTATTTTTACCGATGAAATCCCATTAGATGATGCACTACTGCAATTCAGGGAATTTATCGACGAAAACTCCGGTGAATTTTTTGTCCAGGTCTGGGGAAATGGAGCCAACTTCGACAACGTAATTTTGCGCCGTTCATATGAACGGCAGGGGATCCCCTGCCCGTGGCGTTACTACAACGATCGCGATGTGCGCACGATTGTTGAACTGGGAAATTCCATTGGCTTTGATGTCAGAATGGCTATTCCATTCGAAGGTGTGCCCCACAATGCACTGGATGATGCACGTCACCAGGCAAAACAAGTTTCAGCAATCTGGCAAAAACTGATCCCGAATCAGGCTGATTTTTAATGTTCAACCATCGCCGGTTGTGACTGGTATTCTGCAACCGGCGCTCATCTGAAGTAAGAGATAAAAGCGATGAGCGAAGTAATCATGATTGTCTCTCCCGGTAAATGGGTATCCGAAGAACAGCTAATTGCGCTGAAAGGAATAAAAAAGGGAACGCTAAAAAAAGCCAGGGAAAAATCGTTTATGGAAGGAAGGGAATATAAGCATGTCGCCCATGACGGTATGCCATGGGATAACAGCCCATGCTTTTACAACCTGGAAGAAATTGATCGCTGGATTGAACGTCAGGCATCAGCAAGACCAAGACGTCATCTTACTTGACTAAAAACAATACTAACCAATGAGAGAAGCTAAAATGAAATATCCGACAGGCGTGGAAAACCATGGAGGGAAATTACGTATCTGGTTTGTTTATAAAGGTGTAAGAGTCAGGGAAAATCTGGGGGTTCCTGACACGGCAAAAAACAGGCGCATTGCAGGTGAGCTGCGCGCCTCTGTTTGTTATGCAATAAAAACCGGCGTTTTCGACTATGCAAAACAGTTCCCCTCCTCACACAATCTGGAAAAATTTGGTGAGGCCCGACAAGATTTAACCATAAAGGAACTGGCTGAAAAATTTCTGGCACTGAAAGAAACGGAAGTCGCAAAAACGTCACTCAACACGTACCGTGCCGTCATCAAAAATATTCTGAGCATAATCGGTGAAAAAAATCTTGCATCGTCGATTAATAAAGAAAAATTGCTGGCGGTACGTAAAGAGTTACTTACTGGATACCAGATCCCCAAAAGTAATTATATTGTTACGCAACCGGGGAGATCGGCTGTCACCGTAAATAATTACATGACAAATCTTTACGCCGTGTTCCAGTTTGGTGTTGATAACGGTTATCTGGCAGAGAATCCGTTTAAGGGGATCTCACCATTAAAGGAATCAAGAACCATTCCTGATCCTCTTTCACGGGTGGAATTTATCCGTCTTATCGACGCCTGCAGAAATCAGCAGGCCAAAAATTTATGGTGTGTTTCTGTTTATACAGGCATTCGCCCTGGTGAACTGTGTGCGCTTGGGTGGGAGGACATAGATCTGAAAAATGGAACAATGATGATCAGGAGAAATTTAGCAAAAGATCGTTTTACGGTACCGAAAACACAGGCTGGTACCAATCGGATAATTCACCTTATCAAGCCTGCAATCGACGCTCTCAGGAGTCAGATGACACTAACGAGGCTGAGCAAAGAACATATTATTGACGTTCACCTCAGAGAGTTCGGCAGAACAGAAAAACAAAAATGCACCTTTGTTTTTCAACCTGAAGTGTCAGCGAGAGTAAAAAATTATGGTGACCATTTTACCGTTGACTCAATAAGGCAGATGTGGGACGCAGCGATAAAGCGCGCTGGCCTCCGCCACCGCAAATCATATCAGTCGAGACATACTTATGCCTGCTGGTCGTTGACAGCCGGTGCCAACCCGGCATTCATAGCAAACCAGATGGGACATGCAGATGCGCAAATGGTATTTCAGGTATACGGAAAATGGATGTCTGAAAACAATAATGCACAGGTAGCCCTGTTAAATACACAGCTAAGCGAGTTTGCCCCAACCATGCCCCAAAACGGGGCAGTGCAAAATTAATTCATTAATTATTAAATAGTTACCATTCATGACACTTGAAATCCATAAATTCAAGCGCAGTGCCCAGCCATCCCGATACTGCTGCTTTCACCAAATCCTTAGTGCTTCTTTCGTGTTTTTCTATTGTCATAATGGTTATCTCTAAAAAAGAGGTAAGATGCGTACTACTTATTCGCCGTTATTGGTATTATTCAGAAAAAGTGAGTAAGACTTTGCAGCAATGTTTTTGATCCTGTTCAAATAAACTAATGGCATCCGCAACATGCTGGAAATCAAACGTATGGGTAATTAGTTTTTCTGGTTTAATTAACCCTTTACTTAACCAGTCGATAACGACCGGGAATTTATTTGCATTTAAGCGTGAAGAGAAAATAGAGAGTTCTTTTCCGGTAATTCCTTGCTGAATCACTTCAGACGGTTCACTGGAGAAGCCCATCAATACAATACGTGCCGCTGGAGAAGCCAGCGTTACGGCCTCTTTCAAGATTGAAGGATGACAAGCGGCATCGATAATTAATGTCGGCTTGATGCCTTTTTCATCGAAAATCTCGCCAAGTGGTGTCTGGCTGTTATTAATCGCCCAGTCTGCCCCGCTCTCTTTCGCTTTTTCCAGTCGTTCATCAATGCGATCGGCAACAATCACATTTTTAACGTTATAGACGCCTTTTAATACCTGAACGATCGTCAGGCCGATTGGACCGGCACCGTAAACCAGAACGGTATCATTTTCAGTCGGTTGACCATGACCGGTAACGTTAGCCGCAATGGTAAAAGGTTCGATCATCACCGCATATTGATCGGCCACTGCTTCAGGAATTTTCCACGCATTTTTTGCCGGAACCACGGCATATTCACTGAAACCACCGTCAGCGTGCACACCTAATACAGCAAGTGTCGTACAAACGTTCGGCTTACCTATAGAGCACGGATAGCAATGCCCACAGCTGACCACCGGATCGACAGCAACGCGTTCACCGACTCTGGCGCTTTCCACGCCTTCACCCACTGCATCAATGACGCCAAAGAATTCATGACCAATGACGCGCGGATATTTCGCAAAAGGATTATGCCCACGGTAAATATGGCTATCTGAACCACAAATTCCGGCAAGTTTTACTTTTACTCGTACTTCACCCGCTGACGGGGTGGGTATTTCACGTTCGATAATCGACAGTTGATTCGGTTTTTCAATTAAAATGCTTTTCATTACCTTACTCCTTACCAGTTCCACAGCGTGCCATCTTCCAGACGTGCGACTGGCAGATAAGCAGGTTCATAGGGATATTTCGCCGCCAGCTTTTCATCGAATTCGATGCCAAGACCCG
>OLHG01002359.1_pt1 | contig 10149 bp, 10 predicted proteins | sample 1605971 | NCBI WGS metagenome assembly OLHG01 (sample SAMN03283289) | human gut metagenome | biome: human-associated habitat; material: feces | host: Homo sapiens | place: Peru | collected 2012 | reverse complement strand
CTTCGAAAAACGACAGCTCCCTCGTCAGAGGGAGCCTGCGTTTGTGCTAAATTTTCAATTTGTTATATACTGAAAGTTATTATAAATCCGTCAATTCCCACGGCGGCAGCAAGCCACCGCCCTACCGTGTGGGATATAAATTTAATTTACGGGCAATCCGTTAAAACACCCCCATTCCGCCAAGCTCGGCAAAACGGGGGCATATGTTTAATGCACTTATGAATTATAACTGTGTAAGATGATAAAGTTCACATTTCTTATCATCATCTGATTTGATAATTTTTCTTAATTCTTTTAACATGCTCAATCAGCAATTATTATGTTTTTCGTAATCAGCCAAAGCTTTTTTCAATAATTCGATATGACATTCTATATCAGCTTTGTGTCCTTTCAGATATTCATTAAGTTCCCGAACTAAATCTTGATTATTTGATACTTGTTCAATCGACACCTTGCCGAAAACGCTTGAGTACGGCGAAAAATCAACATCGTTATAACTTTTATTTAAGACATTAACGACCAGAGTTGCCATATCCAAAGCCCGTGTAACAGTCGTTTCTTCGCTTTGACGGGACCACCGATTTTTATATCGCCAAATCTTAACTGCCGGAACAAAATTATTTTCATCCCATTGTGCCTTTCCGATTGAAATCCCGACAACATCGGTATTTGTTTTATAATTACCGTCAATTTTTTCATAATCATTTATTGCATAAATGGGTTTATGCGTTAAATTTGTCGGAATTTCTTTTGGTTTATTGTCTGACATCTTTTACACCTCTTATTTTATTTGAACATTTCATACTTATCTTAGCACCATTATCAGATATAATTATTTTCTTGTAAACGAATAGCAATAGTATATATAATTACTACTAACAGACTGATTATAATATGTCAACTCCTCAGCAGCTTTGGCAGATGTTGTGTATGAAAAAGTTTTATTATAATTATTCTCATCGTCTTTTGAATATTTCCATTCACCATTCGACTGATAGTGCCGATATAGAGTTTTCGTCCATTTATATGTTGTATCTTCAAAATAAACATCCGTTAACCCAGTTTCTGTAAATGCTCCTGCGTTGATTGTTTTGACGGATGCCGGAATAGTAATTGTTTTTAATTGTGTGCAATACCTAAAAGCTCCATATTCTATTTTTTCCAATGATGACGGTAAATCAATTGTTGACAAGCTATAGTTATTAGCAAAAGCGTCCTTACCAATTATTTTTAACGATGACGGTAACTGAACACTTTTTAATTTTGAATAACCTTTGAATGCTTCGGGAAGTATCTCGGTTACCGGTTTTCCGTTGTGCGTGTCAGGGATTACTATATCTGTCATATAAGTTGTTGTGCCTCCCGAAACTGCATAAGTGCCATCAGACAGCAGATAATACGCCAAGCCATCTATACCGTCTCCCGTTCCGCTTACGCTTCCAAGATTGTCACTTGTTCCGTCGGTATAGGTTATTATCAATTCGCCGTTTACAAGTTCGGTTTTTGTTATTCCTCGTCCGTCAGCACCTCTTTCGCCCTGCAAACCCTTGTCGCCTTTTTCGCCCTTGATATTGCCGAGGTTAGATATTGAATTATCCGACATTACGACCACAAGTTCGCCGTCAGGGGAGAGTGTGAGCGACTTGATTCCTCGTCCGTCAGCTCCGTTTGCGCCATTCGCACCGTTTTCACCCGTTACCTTGCCGATATTTTTGACGTCGCCGTTTGAGTAGGTCAAAACAAGCTCGCCCGAAGCGTTTATCTCCGACTTTGTTATGCCCAAGCCGTCGGCACCCTTAATGTTGCCGAGATTGAGAACCGTGCCGTTTGTAAGCGTTACGGTCAATGCGCCGTCCGCCGACACATCAACATTCTGTATGCCCACGCCGTCAACACCGTTTATGCCGTCAGCGCCTTTAAGACCCGTATCGCCCTTGTCGCCTTTTTCGCCCTTTGCTCCCTTAATATTTCCGAGGTTTATAACGTTGCCGTTTGAGAACGAAAGCACAAGCTCATTATCGGCATTTATTGTAACATCTGTAATGCCTACACCGTCAGCGCCGTTTGTACCGTCGATACCGTCAGTTCCGTTAATACCTGCGTCGCCTTTGTCGCCCTTGTCTCCTTTATCACCTTTAACGCCCTGCAAGCCTTGCTCGCCCTTTGCTCCGTCGTTGCCGACTACCTTGCCGAGATTTACCGTGTTTCCGTCGCTGTATGTTATGACAAGCTCGCCGAGAGCATTTATTTCGCTGCTTGCAACGCCTACACCGTCAGCACCGTTTGTACCGTCGATACCGTCAGTTCCGTTGATACCTGCGTCACCCTTATCGCCTTTTGCTCCCTTAATGTTTCCGAGGTTAAGTGATGTTCCGTTCGTGAGAGTTATAACAAGATTTCCGCCTGTTGAAATTTCAATATCATTTATTCCCACACCGTCGGTGCCGTTTGTACCGTTAAGACCCGTATCGCCTTTATCGCCTTTAGCACCCTGCAAGCCTTGTTCGCCCTTGTCGCCTTTATCTCCCTTGTCGCCCTTTGCGCCGACAACTGCCCCGAGATTTTCGGTAAGGTTATTTGTATACGTGATTACAAGCTCGCCGAGGCTGTTAATTTCAGACTTTTTAACTCCGATACCGTCAACACCGTTAAGTCCTGCGTCGCCTTTTTCGCCTTTAACACCCTGCAAGCCTTGCTCGCCTTTATCGCCTTTTGCGCCGACAACTGCTCCGACATTGGCACGCTGACCGTTAGAGAATGAGAGCACAAGCTCGCCCAACGAATTGATTTCCGCCGAAGTTACGCTAACGCCGTCAACACCGTCAGCACCGTTTGTGCCGTTTATACCGTCAGATCCTACTATTTTGCCGAGATTTGCCGTCGCTCCGTCTGTGTATGAAAGAACCAACTCGCCCGAGTCGTTTATAACAGCCGAAGCAACGCCGACACCGTTCGCACCGTCAACACCGTCTTTACCGTCGGCGCCGTTCGTGCCGATAATCTTACCGAGATTTGCAACCTCGCCGTTTGTATAGGTCAAAACAAGCTCTCCGCTTTCGTTTATAACGGAAGATGCAACTCCCACGCCGTTATTAACTGTTTCGCCGACAACCCTGTCAAGATTTACGCTTCTGCCGTCTGAATATGTAATTATAAGCTCGCCTTTTTCGTTTATCTTCGCCGCCGTTATACCAACGCCGTCTTTGCCGTCCTCGCCCTTTGCTCCGACAGCCTTACCTACATTTATTTTCGTTCCGTCCGAAAGAACGATTACAAGATCTCCGTTTTTCGTGAAAGAAGCGGTGCTTATATCGGACTTATCTTTCTTCAACATTGCAGAAAGAGTTTTTGACCAATCCTTTTCGCTGCCGGAATATCCGTTATCTACCGCTATTTGATATGCCGATTTGCCCTCAAGTGAAATAAGCCACTCGTCCAAGCTTCCCGTGTAGCCCTGCTGTACCGCAAGCTCATATGCCGACAAGCCGTTCTTAACGTTTGTCGAAGTCTGAACGCTGCCGTTTTTATGCACCAAGCTTGCAACGGCATAAGAAATTCCTATCATTGCGGCAATTATAAGTATTGCCACAGCTATTTTTTTCAATAAATCCTTGTTTTGCTTTGTTTTATGCATAATCTTCCCTCCAGAGGTTATATATATTTTAATCATACAACGACGTACTCGTTTTGTCAACTGTATTCTCGTTTTTACAAGCGTTTTACGGTCTTTTAGATTAAAATATACAAGAGGTGAAGCATATGAAATTCAGCGATAAATTGCGAATGTTAATCGAAGAACGCAACCTTACTCAAAAGCAGGTTGCTATCGACTTAAATGTTGCGGCGTCAACGATGGGCGGATATGTGCAGGGCAGCAGTGAGCCCGATTTTGACACGCTTATCAGAATAGCCGAGTATTTCAATGTTTCTACTGATTATCTGCTGAACAGACTTTCAAAAAACACCGTCGATCAGGACGAAGAGGAATTGCTGAGGGTTTACCGTTCAATGAAAAAGGAATACCGTCAAATATATATAGAACAAGGCAAAGCATTCCTAAAATAAACAGAGCACACGTAAAAACACGGGCGACATTATAAAATGCCACCCGTGTTTTTTTATATTGTTTTTCATTTAACCCATTTGAGCTTATACATACCGAATGCGCCGAGGATGCTGACAACGATTGTTATGAATATCATTGTGCCGACGGGCATTGACGGGGAGAAGATATAAACTACAACGCCTGCCAAAATCGGCAAAATCGCAAGTCGCCAATACTTTGCAAAATACGATGCGCCGAGTGCGCCGAAAAGTGCCGGTATTACATATTCAAACGCCGGCTTTACAACGGAGTCGTCCGCTGTTATATGCGGAAGAACGGGAGCGAAAAGCAACACGCCGACTGCGATAACTATTGTTGTGGTAATCGCCGAAGCCGCTATTGCAACGGTTGAAATAAGCTCGCCCTCCTCGCTCGACGCCTTGACCTCCGCCCTTTCAAGAGCGTTCATAGCGCACGGAAGTTTTAAGTTTGTGATATTTCCCGTTACAAACGAAAGATATGTACCGCCTGCACCGAGCATGGGCGTATATGTTATTACCTCAACAATCGCCGTTGACCAATAAATCGGAACGACAGCCGCAAGTGCCTTTAACAGCGTTGAAAACTGCGGAAATGCGTTGTATCTGATTGAGAACATAAGCGGAACGAAGAACAATGCCGCCAATGCGCTGACCGACCATATGCATCCCCAGGTGTGTACCTTGTCGATATAGGTTCTTTCTTTTTTCATTGCCGTTCCCTCCTTATCTCCAAGTAAGCGCCGCAATTTCCGGCGGTAAAACCTGCGTCAGCAGCACGGCAATTCCCATTGCTCCGAACATTGCTATCGGCAGAACAAACGGCTCTAATTTTTTGAGCTCTTTTTTTCTGCAAAGATAGTCGAGTGCAATCGTGAATATCATTGCCGAAAGAAGCGTTGCAACCGACATAACGCCTGCCGACGGTCCGTCCGAGGGAACACCTGCGATTGCCCTTGAAATAAATGCCGCTATTATTCCGATAAACGCCGCCGCACCGAGAATATCTCCGAGCCTGCCTGCGTTTGCGCTTTTCTGCGTAACCTTTCCCATTGCCTTGTGGATTTTCTTGCAGAGTATCGGCAAAAGCACAAGCGGAAAGCAAGAGCCGATTGTCATAGTCCACGCTGTTGTCGAAAACTGCGTAACGTCCGTTACCTCATTTGACACGGAGGTTCCGAGCACGTTCAAAGCCGCTTCGGCGGCAACCGTTTCATATGCCAAATTGCCGATAACCGAGAGTCTTATCCACGGCAAAACAATTCCGAGTGCGGAAGCAAGCGCCAACACCGTTGCAAGAATTGAAATTGCAGGTGCTATTGTGAAAAGCATACTCGAAATCATAGTTTGCTTGAGCTTCTCCGTTTCAACGCCTATTTCCTTTGCCCGTTTCCACGATTTTACAATGAAAAATACACTTTGTGCGATTACAAAAACAACTATAAAGCCTGCGAGCGCATACATAAGCGGTCCTGTTTTGAAATCTGCCATAAAATCCCTCCGTTTATCAAAAATACGGCAGACCGAGAAAAGCCTGCCGTTTGTCTTACTCTTGCTTAGCGAGTATTTTATCCATCCAACCGACAATATCCGACATAACCTCATCACGGTTTAACTCGTTGAGAAGCTCATGTCTTGCCTCGGGATAAAGCTTAATAATGACGTTCTGATGACCTGTCTTTTTAAGGTCCTCAAACACCTGCTTTACGCCCTTGCCGTATTCGCCTACGGGGTCGTTATCGCCCGAAATGAGCAAAATAGGCAGCTCCGACGGAACGGTTTTGTACCAAAGCTTCGTCGACACCTGCTTGAGTGCGGTGAACAGAGTTTCAAAGCCGTTTGTTGTAAAGCAGAAGCCGCAAAGGTCGTCGTTAATATACTTATCGACTTCCTTTTGGTCTCTTGAAAGCCAGTCAAATTCGGTTCTCTTTTCAGTCTTTTTATTATATGTGCCAAAGGCGATTGAGTTCAACATTCCCGAACGGTGAAGCTTGCCCTTTGTCTTTTCAAGCTGCTTTGCAAGGGCAATTCCCATACCTGCCGCAGGATTTGTTCCGCTTGTGCCGCATATAATTGCGCCGTCAATCAAATGGCCGTACTTTGCAATATACGCTCTTGCCATAAACGAGCCCATACTGTGACCGAAAATAAAGAACGGTAAATCGGGATACTCCTGCCTTGCAATATCTGTAAGCTGCTTCAAGTCCTCAACAACGCTTTCAACGCCGTTGTCGCCGAAAAAGCCCAATTCATCCTCATTGGCAACAGATTTGCCGTGTCCGAGATGGTCGCTGATATATACAGCATAGCCATGCTTACAAAGTTCCATAGCAAAGCGTGCATATCTGTTAGAATGTTCTGCCATACCGTGAGAAATCTGCACTATACCCTTGACCTGTGAAAAGTCTGCGGGTGCAGCGCTCTGTGCGTAGATGTCGCAAAGTCCCGAGGCTGACGGAAATGTAAATTCATTAGCGGTAAATTCCACTTTAGTCACTCCGTTTCGCTGTGCCGCAGTACGTCAAAACGCCTTACGGTACCTAAAAAATATTTATAAGTATATCACATTCCACGGAAAAAGTAACGTTTTTAGACAATGTTTGTATCGTTTAACAAATTATCAAGTCTCACATTATACAAACTGCACAACAAATCTATCGCAATTCTATCGGCTTTGACAAAACGGTGTACCTCTCGCACAAGAAGTCATCTATCACGCAAAATATATGCGTCGGCTCAACCTCATAATCGTTTAAGCGTTGCGTAAGCTCGCAAATATCATCGAGGCTGTCCGAAATATCCCTTATCAAATTGTTTTCATATGTTATCCCATAGCTGTTTACGTATTCCTTTCCGTCAAATTTTCTCTCAACAAATACCCCATAAAACATTTCCCTAACTTCCCTAAAATTGTTTCTTATAGTAACAATGTTACTTATTGTAACATAAATAGAGCGTAAAAGCAAGAGAAAAATAAAAAGTCTCGGATAAATTATCCAAGACTTCAATTTGAGCTTTATCTTATTATTTCATTTTTACGGGAAATGCAGTTGCGCCCGTGCTCTTTTGCGTTGTAAAGCTGAGCGTCAACCCCCAAAACTGCGTCCCTGAACATAGTTGTTGAGTCAATATCAACCGAATGTACGCCCATACTGACAGTGATATTTTCATTGAACTCGGGGCAGCCCGATTTAATTTTCAAATTCTCGATTTCACACTTTAGGGATTTGAGCTGTTCAAGTGCTTTTTCTTCAGTCTCGCCTGCGACGATTATAATAAATTCCTCTCCGCCGAAGCGACAGGTTATATCCGTCCTGCGTGAAAAGGTTTGCTTGATGCACTCGGCAATCATTTTGATACACTCGTCGCCCTGCGAATGCCCGTACTTATCGTTGTATTTTTTGAAATAGTCAATATCGAGCATCGCAAAGGTAATCGGAATAGAGTGCTTTTTGCAGTAGCTCCAAATTCCGTCAACCGAACGCTGCATACCACGGCGGTTAAGCAAGCCCGTAAGCGGATCAATCTCCGAAATGCGTTCAAAACGCTTCGTTTCAATCGACCTGTTCATATATGTACAGTATTTGAAAATCGACAAAAACAGACCGACCGCAACCGTGAACAGACTGAATACAAGCACCTCAAAAGAGCTTTTTGTGATAATCGTTACCGCTGTCTGCTCTGCCGCTATTACGAAATAATATATAAATATGGGCTTCGGCTCAAGCATTGCGAAGCTTGTCAGCGAGAATACCGTCAGGAAAAAGCTGCTTATGCTGCCTGAGCTTATCGTCTCAAAGCTGTTTATAAGGCTCGCAGTAATCACATACACGCCCCAATAAAGATATGTAAAATATTCCTTGCTCTTGTCGGTTGCGTCTCCGCTTGCAAGCGTTCTTTCCAAGAATACATATGCCACTATGTTAAAAAGTAAAAACGAAAGGCAGGCGACGCCCGTACCGACTCTGCAATACCAAATATCGCCTGCGGCAATGTTAAAAATTCCGCTTGAAAGCTCAAAAATTATTACAAAAACGGAAAACGGTATAATATTCACAAAATTCGTTTTAATTCTTTGACTTTCGACCTCTCTGTATACGGAGTCAAGCTTTACATCCATACCGACAAAGGCGATTTTGAAATTGTCAAAAAATCGCTTCCATATAACCTTAAATTCTCTGTAAACATATTTCATTAAAAATACCGCCATATATTTAATATGATAATTATACTTGCAAAAGGGTCTGTTTTCAACAAAAATTTTTGTAACACATTATCAAATGCCCCATAAACTGTTAATGAAGTTTTCAAACTCAAAACTTATCACAGGAGGAATTACTTATGTCAGAGAATAAAGCTTGTTGCGGTAACAATATTCCCGGCAAAATCAGAGAAGCAATTTGCATTGACACAAACCGTGTTTACGACTCTTGCGCAGACAAGGATTGCCTTGCCGACCTCAGAGTTTATTTCCCCGACGAGGCGCAAAACGTAATAAACAACTGCGTAAATGTAAAATTGAGAAGCGCACACATAATCAACTGTCTTATCGACGTTGAAAAGGTGCCGTTTAACAAGGGCTGCTACACGGTTGACATTACATTTTTCTTCAAGGTTGCCATTGAGGCTTACACGGCAGGCTGCCTTGCGCCGATTACAGTACACGGTCTTACGACGTTCTCGAAGAAATGCGTACTCTACGGCAGCGACGGTGCAGTTAAGGTCTATTCTTCGGAATACACCGCAGATGCGAACGACGACCAGCTTATTTCCACAAACACAAATCCACGTGCAAAGGTACAGGTTGCCGAGCCTATCGCCCTTGACGCAAAGCTCTGCCGCCCGTGCGACTGCTGCTGCACCTTCAGCAATTCCAACGTAACGTTGCCGAAATGCATTAAAAGAGCGTTCACCGAGGAATTCCCCGAGGACCTTTTCAGCCGCCAACACGACAAGGCAGTTGCCGTCACGCTCGGTATTTTCACAATCGTTCAGCTTGAAAGAGACGTTCAGATGCTCATTCCGGCATACGATTTCTGCATACCCCGTAAGGAATGTAACTGCAATACCGACGACCCGTGCGAAACCTTCAGAAAAATCAGATTCCCCGTTGACGAATTTTTCCCGCCGAAAAACGAATGTAACAATGAATGCTCCTGCGAGAAAAAGCCCGACTGCGGCTGTTAATGCAAGCTACCGAAAATCTAATCGCCGAGAGAGGTGCACTTCCTTACGGAGTGCGCCTTTTTTGTTCGCCTTATCGGATTTTTCAAAGCAGTGCGAAAATAATCGGGTTTTTATTGACAGAATACATAAAAACAGGGTATTATACTATTATAATACACGGAGGCGATACAATGACAGTCTTTGACTTTGACAATACAATATACGACGGCGAAAGCGGCTTTGACTTCTTTTTATACTATCTAAAAAAATATCCGAAAGAGGTTGCAAAGTACACGCCTAAATTTGCCGAAGCATTTTTCAAATACAAAACGGGCAAGCTCACAATTTCCGAGGTTATAAACGATTACGGCTATATCCTCAAGGAATGTTGCGCCAAATTTGACAATATAGAGGAAGAAATTTCCATCTTTTGGGACGAGCACGAAAATAAAATCAAAAGCTTTTATGACAAAATCCGCAAGGATGATGACGTAATTCTCTCTGCCTGCCCTACTGTAATTCTAAAGGAAATATGCAGACGTGTAGGCATTAAGAATTTTATCGGCACCGAGGTTGACATTGAAACGGGCGACATTCACGGCATTTGCTACCGTGAGGGCAAGATTAAAATGTTCAAAGAGATTTACGGCGATGTTGAAATTGACGAGTTCTACACAGACTCTATCAATGACAAGCCGTTTATGGATATTGCACGGGACGTGTATTTCGTCACAGGCGACAGAATTGAAAAGCTCAAATACAACGGCGTTTATTTGAGAGAGTTAAAATAATCCGAAGCAACAAAAAACGAAAACCGCAAGCAAAAGGCTCAGCCAAGGCTGAGCGTTAATAAGGCAGTTTTGCTTCAAAACAACATCTTTTTGCGCAATAATTCGTTAA
>OLHG01002357.1_pt1 | contig 10157 bp, 5 predicted proteins | sample 1605971 | NCBI WGS metagenome assembly OLHG01 (sample SAMN03283289) | human gut metagenome | biome: human-associated habitat; material: feces | host: Homo sapiens | place: Peru | collected 2012 | reverse complement strand
CGCCCACAAGCTGCACTGCTCCGTCCTGGCCGAGGAAGCCATCAAGAATGCACTGAAGGACTACTACGATCGCGCGGGCCTTCCCTACGACGAGAAGGACTTCCCGGACTGCGAACACTGCGAGCATTGCGAGTAAGCCTATGATTGTATCGACCAAAGGACGCTATGCCCTGCGGGTGATGGTAGCTCTGGCACAGCGGGGCGGGGAAGACTACATCCCTATTAAAGAAGTTGCTGAGCAGGAGGAGATCTCCTTGAAGTATCTGGAGTCCATTATGACCATCCTTTCCAAGGGCGGCCTGGTGGACGCGCTCCACGGCAAAGGCGGCGGCTATCGCCTGAACCGGCCTCCGGAAAAATACACCGTGGGCAGTATCCTCAAGCTCACAGAGGGCGGGCTTTCTGCCGTATCCTGCACTGCGGAGGGGCCCTCTGCCTGCGCCCGCAGCTCCTGCTGCGAGACAAGGCCCATGTGGGATAAGCTGGATGCCATGATCGATGATTTCTTTGAGGGAATCACCCTGGCAGACCTGCTGAAAGAGAAGTAAAAGACGGTTTCATAGGAACCGCCGCTGTAATGCTTGCAGCGGCGGTTCCTTTTGTAATATCTGTGAAAAAAGGAAATGCGGCTTTGTGGATTCGTGACAAAACGGAAAGGGTATGCACCGAGCATATTGTTTTGCGGCGCGGAAAGGTATATCATAGCATCACTATGAGAAAAAGGAGCAGAACTATGAGAAAGCTTTTCGCGTTGTTCATGGCCGCTGCATTGACGGCCCAGATGCTTGTTCCCGTGTGGGCAGAGGGATATCCCGTAGATCCGGATTCTGCCGGGGAGCCTACAGAAGAGGTCGTCTATGATGAACCTACAGAAGATCTGGACGCTGTGGGGGATCCGGACCCTGCCGGGGCGCAGGCAGAAGAGACTGTTTATGAGGAACCCGTAGATGATCCGAGCATTGCGGAGATTCCAGAGCCTGCAGGGGCGGAGAATGCCAAAGAGACCCCCGATACCAATGAAGAAAATGAGGAAGCGGACGAGCCCGCAGGTGAAAGTGGTGCGGAAGCTGTACCGCAGCCGATCCGGGTGGCGTTCCACTGCACGCCGGAGGACATGATCCTGGAGGTATTCCCGGCAGACGGCGATGCAGACCAGATGATCGAACCGGAGGAGGCGGGGAGCTATCTGCTCCTGCCGGGGGAATACAGCTACCTTGCGGCAGCGGAAGGATATGAGACTGCTGCGGGCAGCTTCACCGTGGAGTCAGGGCTGAACGAGCCCATAGAAATCAACCTGATTTTGGAGCAAACGGACGAAGCGGAGGAAATAGAGCTGTTTGCCGCCAATTCCGGCAGTTGCGGAGAAGCATTGACCTGGAGTCTGAGTGGCGGAACGCTGACGATTTCGGGAACCGGAAGGATGGATTCCTATTCCCCTGGAGACGCACCGTGGTATAGCCAGCGCACGAAAATCAGGAAGATTACTATTTCTGAAGGCGTAACCTCCATCGGCGAATACGCATTTGAGGAATGCACAAATGTGACCAGCATTTCCATTCCGAGCAGTGTGACGGAATTGAATGAGTATTGCTTTTCTGCCTGCAAGTCCATGAAAAATATTACGATTCCCCAAAGTGTGACAAGAATTGCTGATGGTGTCTTTGATGCCTGCGAGAAGCTGACGGATATTTACTATGGCGGAACGGATGCCAGCTGGAAGCATATCACATCCTGGAATGCAGGCCTTGGGGGCAACGTGACGATCCACAGCACCGGTGTTTTTACCGGAAAGTGTGGGGATAATTTGACATGGACGATCGACAACAACGAAGTGCTGACGATCTCCGGAACCGGAAGAATTCCCGATTATAACACGTCGTACGGTGAAAATAATACGGCACCCTGGTATGGCTATGCCTACCAGATAAAAAAGGTGGTTCTCGGCTCGGGTGTTCAAAATATAGGAAATGATGCATTTGCCGGATGCTATTGCATGACGGATATCACGATACCGGATACTGTGAGCAGCATTGGCAGCGGGGCGTTTTCCAACTGCGCTCTGCGTGAAGTGGAAATCCCTCAAGGCATAACAAGCATTCAAAGCAGAACATTCCAGTATTGTACCCAGTTGACCAAGATTACAATTCCAGATAGTGTAACGAGTGTTGAAACATGTGCCTTTGATAATTGCCCTGTTCTGAAAACCGTGTACTACGGTGGAACAGAGGCACAGTGGGAAGGGATGCATGTTGACAATTATGCAGGCAACAACAGCGCACTCCTGGATGCGACGCTTTACTTCGAGATGAAGTATCAACGCATCGCAGCGGGGAGCTGCGGAGATAATCTGAGATGGTACCTGATGGAGGATGGTGTGCTGAAAATTACCGGCAGCGGCGAAATGCCGGATTACAGCGACGCCAGCGATGCCCCATGGTATCAGTACGGCAGTAGAATAAAAGAGGTTCGCGTTGGGGCAAATGTTACGAAAATTGGGGAAAATGCCTTTCGGAGTACGGGCGTGCAAAAGGTCGTTTTCTGTGCGAAGGAAACCGGATCGACGGATGCACCGCTTGTTCTTGGGAACTATTGTTTTGCCTATTGTGATGCTCTAAACGAGATACAGTTCGGAAATCGGGTGATCGTACCTGGCGACTCCGTCTTTGTGCGCTGCAGCGGATTGACCAAGGTCACTGTTCCCGGCACGGTAAAGCTGGACAAGAGCTTCAACGGGGAAGGCTGCGGCTACGGTATGTTCAGCCAATGCCCCAATTTGACAAAAGCAACAGTGGAATGCAGCTATGTTGGTCCCTTTTTCTTTGAAAGCTGCTACAAGCTGACCGAAGTGCGGTTCACGGACCCCAACGTCCAATTCTATTCCTTGGATAATGACAATTATGGACATCCGTTTCACGCAAATGGCTCCGGACAGATGAACGTTACCGTGTATGGCTATACGTGCTCTAAGGTGCACACACTTGTGCAGGCCAATAGAGACGATGTCAAGCTGACCTTCCAGCCTCTGCCCGGGGACAGCACCAAGCATACAATTGTTGTCCAACCGGCAGTGGAGGCCACCTGTACCAGCACCGGACTGACAGAGGGCAGATACTGCTCGGTGTGTAAATATGTTATTACTGCCCAGCAGGAAACGGGAAAAAAGGATCATGAAATTGTTTCTGTGGCACCAAAGCAGGCTTCCTGCAGTGAACCGGGCAATCAGGCCCATTGGAAATGCAGGCTGTGCGGGACGCTTTTTGCCGATGAAGCGGGAACCAAGACGATCCAGCCCGAAGAAATTGTCATTGACCAATTGGGACATGATCTGAGAAAAGTAGAGGCCGTAGCGCCTACGCATACGGAAGACGGCAATAATGCGTATTATATCTGCCGCCGCTGCGGCAGCGCCTTCCGGGATTCAGAAGGGAAACAGCCAACTACGGTCCAGGACGAGACCCTTGCAGCAGAGGGGCACAAAGAAGTTATTGACCCGGCAGTGAAGCCAACCTGTACGGAAGCGGGCAAGACGGAAGGCAGCCATTGCTCTGTTTGTGGTAAGATTCTGAAAGCCCAAGAAGAAATCAAAGCCAGTGGGCACAAAGAAGTTATTGACTCGGCAGTGGAGCCGACCTGCACGAAGCCAGGCCTGACCGCAGGCAAGCACTGTTCTGTCTGCGGGAAGGTGTTGGTGGCACAAGATGTGATTCCTGCCAACGGCCATGACGAAGTCATTGACCCGGCAGTGGAGCCGACCTGCACGAAGCCGGGCCTGACCGAAGGCAAGCACTGCTCTGTCTGCCAAGAAGTGCTGGTGGCACAAAAGGAGATTCCCGCCAGTGGTCATAAGGAAGTGGTTGACCAGGCGGTGGCCCCGACCTGCACGAAGACAGGCCTGACTGAAGGTAAGCACTGCTCTGTCTGCCAAGTAGTGCTGGTAGCCCAGCAGACCATTCCTGCCATGGGCCATTCCATGGAGAAAACGGAGGCCAGGGAAGCAACCTGCACAGAGAACGGCAACCGTGCTTACTATACATGCAAGACCTGCGGCAAGATCTATGCGGATGCCGAGGGAACTCAGGAAACCAGTGTGCCGGAACAGACTGTGAAGGCGCAGGGCCATGCCTTTGGCAGCTGGACGAGGACGCAGGAGCCTGTACCCGGAAAAGCGGGGAAGGAAAGACGAACCTGTTCCCGCTGCACGGCCTTTGAGGAGCGGGATGTGCCATATACAGGCAGCGCTCTGAATATCACCGGTACAGAACTGGAGGGGGAGAGCCAGGTAACGCTGGACGGCGTGGCCTATCCGATTCAGAAGGATGGGGAAGGGAATGCCTATGTGGACCTGCCTGTGGCAGAGTCCTATCTTCTGACAGCATACAGCTACAATGATGCAGCGGATGCCCACGGCAGATACCCCACCGGAATGCGGTGCTACCGTTTGACAAGGAACGGTGCAGCCGTTCAGGTAGAGCGCCTGTCCGCCTTTGACAACCTTCTCCGCTATGCCGGCACATCGATCCGGCTCACCGGCAATAAGGGAATCCGGATGATCACCTCGGTGGACGGCGCTCTGAAAAGCGCGCTGATCAAGGAAGGCGTGTATGGGCTGACTCTGGTGGAGTATGGAACCGTGCTGGCACGGGCAAGTGCGATTGGCGGCGGGAACCTTACGCTGCAGAACGGAAAATCCAATTACGCCTATAAGCGGGGCGTGGCGGACCCGGTGTTTGCTTATGCCGGCAGCCTGGTGCAGTATACCAATGTCCTGGTTGGCTTTTCCGATGAGGACTGCAAGGAGGACATTGCCATGCGGCCCTATATCATCCTGCAGGACGCTGCGGGAACCAGCTATACGCTCTACGGCGGAATGGTATACCGCAGCATCGGCTATGTGGCATACCAGAACCGGAACAGCTTCCGGCCGGGTACGGCGGCCTATGACTATGTGTGGGAGATCATCCACTATGTCTACGGCAGCGAATACGACAGTGAATACAAGGGGTAAAATCGCATGAAAAAAGGGATCGCATATCTATTGCTGCTTATGATGTTATTCATGTCCGGCTGCGGTCAAAAGCAGCCGGAGCCCGGGACAACGGCAGCGCCTCCTGAGACGGTGGCTCCCGAGACCACGGAGGCCGAGACAACGGTGCCGGAAACCGCGCCCGAGCTCAAGCTGGAGAGCGCCTGGGTCCAGGGGGAAGGCGTGCCGGAGGTGCTGTCGCTGCTGCACAGGGGAGACCGGGTCGAGGTCCTCAGCTGGATCGACGAGACCCACGCCTGGGTGAAGGCCGGAGAGCAGGAGGGAAGCGTGGAAAAGCAGCTTCTGCAAATGGGAAATGAGGAGAGTTATGTCCAGTGGGCAGGGTATTCCATGTACAATGCCCAGTGCTTTGCCAATTACTTCCTGACAGGACAGGCGGAAACACTGCCTACGAATACCAAACTCGATGTATTGGAGGAGCTGGATAGCTGCTATCTGGTAGCACTTGAGGACGGGACCACGGGATTTGTATCCAAGACAAAGGTCAGCCGTTATATGACGGGGATCGGCGGCGGCGGCAGTGAGTCCCCTGCGGATGGCGGAAGCTCCGGCGGTTCCGGCGGCTCTGGGGGCTCCGGCGGCGGAGGCGGCCAGGACGGCGGGGATATCTCGCTGATGGTTCCAGGCAGGCTTTCCCTGCTGGCCGATGTGCGCTGGACCGGCGATGCCGTGATCAAGGCTGACGGCGCAGAGCTGGTGCTGACGACCTTATCCCGGGGCACGGAATTGGACCTCATTGCAGAGGAAGGCTTCGCACCTGACCTGGAAGGCTATGCCACGGTATACCTTGGCAAAGAAAAGGGGGCAGCCTATGTGCCGGAGCAGTGGATCCGGAAACAGGGGGAGGACGCATTCGAAGCCTGGGACGGCTATGCAGGCTACAACTGCCAGCTCTTCGATAATATCCGGCTCCGGGGCACGGCAATGAAAAAACTCTATACAAATTCGCCTGTGAAGGTTTTGTGGGAGGCGGAGAATGTGCTGCTGGTGCAGGCCGGGGAAGAGCTTGGCTATGTGGCGGCGGAAACGGTCCGCACTACCCCTATCGTTGCTGCGCCCAGCGGAGGGGACTCCGGCGGTTCCGGCGGCAGCGGCGGCGGTTCCGGTGGCAGTTCCGGCAGCGGTTCCGGCGGCGAATGGACGCCGCCAATGCTGTAAAGCCGCCTGGCGGGCAACCGGGCAAGGACGGCCCGGAAGGAACCGTATCAATAGCAAAAGGGCTTGCTGCCTGCATTCTGCGGGCGGCAGGCCCTTCAACTTTGTACGGAAGGTATCGCGGGAGCGAGCGCTTCAGGAATGGCGGGAAAATGCATCCCAACCCGGGAAAAATTGTAGGGCAGCATGGATGTATTCCAGTCAAATACACATCCGGGTGCGTGAAGGGAAAGCGCATTTCCGCAGGAGAAAGACGCTGACCGGAGAAATGTTTACAAGGCACAGGATAAATGCGCACAAATATAGCCGCTTTGTGTACTATATGGGGAAGTGTATTCCAAACGTAGACGAACAAAAAGTAAATTATAACCAATTTGTAAAAAATGGATTGAAATATTGTTATATCTGTGGTAAAATAGGGGTGCTTTTCCGAAAAGTACAAATGTCCGTGAGAAAAATGAAATTTTTTCAAGGGCATCCTGCAAAAGAAAAGCAAAAACAGTGTCTATGATACGGAGACATCCGTTTTTATAGAAATTTTATTGGAGGTAATGAAATGAAAAGAACACTTGCACTGCTTCTGGCTGTGCTGATGGTCGTTTCCGTGTTCGCCGGCTGCTCCAACAAGGGCAATACCGAGACCACGGCCGCTGCCACCGCCGCCACCGAAGCAACCGCAGCTGCAGACAACGCGACCTATACCTATAAGGCTTCCGTTCCTCTGCTGGCCGCCAACTGGAATCCCCACACCTACCAGACCAATGACGATGCCTATCTGAAGGATTTCATTGAGGTCGGCTTCTACACCTTCATCTTCAACGACGAGCTGAATCCCGTTGAGGACACCGAGGGCAACGTGAAGGCCCCCTTCACCGGCTACAAGTTCATGCCTGAGATGGCCGCCAGCGAGCCTGTGGATGTGACCGAGCAGGTCAAGAAGGATCGTCCCGAATTCGGCATTCCCGAGAGCGCGACCGCCGGTTACGCCTACACCATCGACCTGAACCCCGACGCCTGCTGGGAAGACGGCACCCCCATCACCGCTGACGACTACGTGGAATCCATGAAGCGTCTGCTGGATCCGGAAATGCTGAACTACCGTGCTTCCGACTACTATGCGCAGAGCCTGTGCATTGCCAACGCCGAGAGCTACGCCAAGGGCGGCACCACCACCTATGAGGCCAACGCCGACGCCATCGCCGACCTGACCAAGGGTGAGGACGGCCAGTATGTGGACACCAACGGCAAGAAGGTCTATGTTGCTCTGGGCGTTGGCTGCGAGCAGCTGGGCGGCGAAGTCCTGAAGGACTACGTTGACAACTACGGCGACCAGTACTTCGATGTTTCCAAGTACGAGACCCTGACCGCCAACGAGACCGCTGACGGCGTTGTCCCCCTGACCGACGAGACCCTGGACGCCCTGACCACTCTGGTCACCGGCAACGAAGCCTGGGGAGAGACCGACGGCTCCACCCTGCCTATGTATCTGGTCTACGCTGAGGAGTGGGCTGAGGTTCCCTTCGAGAACGTTGGCCTGTACAAGTCCGGCGACTACCAGATCACCATGGCCCTGTCCAAGAGCCTGGCCGGCTTCAACCTGCTGTACTCCCTGACCTCCAACTGGCTGGTCAAGACCGACCTGTACGATGCGTGCCAGAACAAGGACCAGAAGACTTCCACCTATGACACCAGCGTGGAGACCACCTGCTCCTACGGCCCCTACAAGCTGGTCTCCTTCCAGTCCGGCAAGGCTCTGCGCCTGGAGAAGAACGAGAACTGGTACGGCTGGAACGACGGCAAGCACGTCTATGTTGACCCCACCGACGGCCAGACCTATCCCATGTACCAGACCACCGCTATCGACTGCCAGCAGATCGAAGAGGCATCCACTAACAAGATGATGTTCCTGAAGGGCGAGCTGATGGGCTACGGCCTGACCGCTGACGACTTCGCCACCTACCGCAACTCCGAGTTCTGCCACCGCACCCCCAAGGAGACCCTGTTCTTCCTGATTCTGAACGGCAACAAGAGCGTTCTGGATGAGCGTGAGGCCGCTGCTGACTTTGACGATACCACCAAGGACCTGCAGACCATGACGCTGACTTCCTTCCGGAAGGCTGTCGCTGTTACCTACGACAAGGAGCTGTTCGCCAGCACCATTTCTCCCGCCCGTTCCGGCGGCTACGGCATCATCGGCAACACCTATATCTACAACCCCGAGACCGGTGACACCTACCGCAGCTCCGAGCAGGCCAAGCAGGTCCTGTGCGACTTCTACTCTGTTGACACCTCCAAGTACGCGAATCTGGATGAGGCTGTTGCTTCCATCACCGGTTACGATCCCGAGGCTGCCAAGGAGCTGTTCACCGAGGCCTTCAACGAGGCTCTGGAGAAGGGCTACATCACCGACAAGGACGGCGATGGCGTCTCCGACCAGGTCGTGACCATTGAGTACTGCATGTCCGCCGACTCCGACTTCATGACCAAGACCATTGATTACCTCAATGAGAAGATGAACGAAGTCACCAAGGGTACTCCCTTCGACGGCAAGGTTCAGTTCGTGAAGTCCGCTCCTTACGGCAACGACTGGACCAACAAGATCAAGTCCGGTCTGTCCGACACCGTTCTGGCTGGCTGGACCGGTTCCAAGATGAACCCCTTCTCCCTGTCTGACCTGTACGTCAACCCCGCCTATCAGTATGACGCTGGCTGGTTCGATGCCACCACTGTGGATCTGACCCTGACCATCGACGGCAAGGAGCTGACCATGAACCTGCGCCAGTGGTCCGATGCCCTGAACGGCTCTACCGTCACCGTGAACGGCACCGACTACAACTTCGGTGAAGGCATTGCCGAGGTTGAGACCCGTCTGACCATCCTGGCCGGCATCGAGGGCAAGGTCCTGGAGACCTACGACTACCTGCCCATGCTGCAGGATTCCAGCATGGCTCTGCTGAGCCAGCAGGTCTACTACGTGACCGAGGATTACAACCCCGTCATGGAGTACGGCGGAATCCCTTACCTGAAGTACAACTACACCGACGCTGAGTGGACTGCTTACGTTGCTGAGCAGGGTGGCCAGCTGACCTACTAAGATTTATTTCCACTTATAACCTAAGCACAGCTGTAATGGGGGCTTCGGCCCCCATTACAGTCGATTTTCTGTATATGGGGAATGGACTGAGCCCTCCCGAAAACGGAAAGGCTGAGCCCATTCCCTGTCGTAACAGGGTAATAAAACAGGATTGCTCCAGAGGAGTATCCAAAAAATAAAAACAGGGAGGAAGGCAAATGCTAAAATACAGTCTCCAAAGAATTGTCTACATGGTGATCGTCTTTTTGATCATTACCTGTATGTGCTTCGTGCTGATCCGGATGCTTCCGCCGGCACAGCTGCCCGCAGGTGACCCCCATACCATCGTCATTGAGGCCCGCCGGGAGGCGGCAGGCTATAATAAGCCCTATATGGTCCAGTTCGGAATATTCCTGAAGGATATTATCACGGACTTTAACTGGGGCGTCAGCGATAAGCTGTTCTTCGGCCAGGACGTTGTGACGCTCTTCGCCCAGAGAATGCCCGCAACCGTCATCGTCAACCTCTATTCCGTGATTTTCAGCATCCCTCTGGGCATTGCTTTCGGTATCTTTGCGGCACTGAAAAAGAACACCTGGGTGGACTACACCATTTCCACTTTGACCATGGTGGTCATCTCCGTGCCCAACTTTGTATACGCCTTTATCATTCAGTATGTATTCAGCTATAAGCTGGGCTGGCTGCCGTTTTTGATGAAGTCCGGCACCGACTGGTTCAGCCCTGCCATGTTCGTCAGTATGATTCCCGCCATCATGTCTCTGGGCTTCGGTACCATCGCCGCCTTCACCCGGACCACCCGGGCGGAGCTGACGGAGGTGCTGACCAGCGAATTCATGCTGCTGGCCCGCACCAAGGGCCTGACCC
>OLHG01002356.1_pt1 | contig 10159 bp, 17 predicted proteins | sample 1605971 | NCBI WGS metagenome assembly OLHG01 (sample SAMN03283289) | human gut metagenome | biome: human-associated habitat; material: feces | host: Homo sapiens | place: Peru | collected 2012 | reverse complement strand
GTACGAGGAGGCTCTTATGAAGCAAGAATTTAAAATAATAGAGGTATTTAATAAAGAAAAACCAGATATAAAAGTGGTTTTAAAAGATATATTTAAATCTTATATAAAAGATGTAATAAATAGTAATTATGACTTGAAAAAAAGCAAATAAGAGTTATAATATGAGCAATCGAGGATAGGAAACTACCGTTATCAGCTGGAAGGAGGAAAAATGATAACGATAAGTAATCCTGAAAAATATGTTGTAGGAATATTAGTAAGACTATCCAACGAAAGAATAGAAGATTTAAAAAAATATGGTGAAAGTGGAAGTATAACAAACCAAAAGATCCTTTTAAATAACTTTTGCAAAGAAAATCATTTAACAATATATAAAACATATGTGGATGATGGAGAAAGTGGAGCTTTTTATGACAGACCTGGGTTTCAAGAGATGATAAATGATGTTGATGAAGGTCATATAAATATGGTTGTAGTTAAAGATTTATCTAGATTTGGAAGGGTGGCATCAGGAATTGATGATTATATAGAAGAGTTTTTTCAATTAAAAGGAGTAAGATTTGTTGCAGTAAATGAGAATTTGGATTCAAAAACATCAGCTAATTTCCATGATGATATAAAAATTAGGGCTTTTTTTAATGAATGGTTTTTAAGAGACTGTTCGAAAAAGACAAGAGATGGAAAACACAATAAGGCATTGCAGGGAAAAGTAATGGCAACATACCCAAAGTATCGGATACAGAAAAGATCCTAATGATAAAAATCATTATATAATAAATGAAGAAACAGGCTGGGTAGTACAAAAAATATATGAAATGTTAAAAATAGGAACACTTCCAACAGATGTTGCTCAATGGCTTAATGATAATAATGTTCCTGTACCATCAGAGTCAGTAGGAAATGCTCACACTAGAAGATATAATGAAGTAAAAAGAAAGTGGAATAGAACAACAGTTGTTAGAATTGCAAAAGATAGAACTTATTTAGGAAATGTAATAAATGGAAAATCTAAAAAAGTAAGTTATAAAAGTAAGAGAATTATTCAAATTCCAACTGAAGAACAAATTGAGGTCAAAGGAATGCATGAGCCACTAGTAGACCAAGAAACATTTGATATAGTTCAAAGAATGATAGAGAGCAGAAAAAGGACAAGAGTAAAAAAACACGATTTTCTTTTAAAGGGTTTATTAGAGTGTGCAGAATGTGGAAAAAAATTAAGTGTACTAACACTAAAACAAAAAAGTGGTAATTCAATACAATATTTAAGGTGCAATACTTATGCCTCTATGACACGACTTAAACTATGTACCCCACATTCAAATAACTGTGAAAAACTAACAAATGCAGTTATTAAAACAATAAAAGAACGACTTAAAGAATATTTAAAAGAAGATGAACTATTCAAATTAGCAGAAAAAGTAAAAGATACTAATGCCTACAAAAAGAATTTAATTCAAAATCAAATTCAAGCAAATCAAAGTAAAATAGAAATTATGAATAAGAAAATCGACCAACTATATGAGGACAAACTATCAGGAATCATTAATGTTGATGACTTTGAGAGAATGTATATTTCAACATTAGATAGAAAAAAAGAATTAGAAGAGATGATAAAAAATTTGTTAAAACAAAAAGAAGAAACATCACACGAGGTTGATTTAAAGAAAGAAGTAACTAACTTTATTAAAGCAAGAAAAATAACAAGAGAAATGGTAGTATCATTAGTTGATAAAATCACAGTATCTGAAAACAAAGAAGTAAAAATATACTATAAATTCAGTATATTAAATGAAGATAATAAGCAGGATGATAATGTTTATGACATTAGAGACTGCATAAATTTTTAAAAATAAAAATTTATCATAACGAACAACGATGACAATTGTAGTGATTTTAATATTATCGGGGATAACAGTAGCAACATTATCTGGCTCAAATGGCATACTTTCTCAAATGCAAAAGGAAAAAGAAGAAATAGCAAAGAAATCAAATTATATAGAAAATAAAATTACGACATATGAAGAGGAATTGGCAAAAATAGGTCCAGATTTGAATTTTAATATAGAATGTGGAACCTATTATATCAAGTTAAAAGACATATCTATTCTAAATTATAAAGGAACAATTGATAATTATGAATATTATATAAAGAAGCATGAAGAGGATACAACTCAGTATGAAAAAGTAGCAACAGACGAATTGGGACAAGGAATGTTAAAAGATGGACTGATTCATAATACTTTATATGATGTAAAAGTAATTGCGAAAAATGGAGAAGAGCAAGTTTTATCAAGATACAAGACGATAAAAACTGATGAATTATTATGTACAAATTTAATATTAAAAACAGAAGATAATCAAAATTATACACAAAATATGTGGACTAATAAAAACATAATAACATCATTGGAAGAAAGGAACGATGGAACAACAAGCACTTATGCAAGCATACAAGACTCAGCACAAACAATAAATTCGACGAGTGCAGATAGTTTAGTCAGTGTATCCGGACTAACACAAATAAGAGTTCAAACCACAGATGGAACTAACACTGTAAGTAAAGTTTACAAGTTAAGAATAGATAGAATAGCACCAACGTTAACAATAACATCAAAAGGAATAGCAGATCAATATCCAGAAACACTAACACTAAGTGCAAAAGAAAATGAAGTACAGATAGATTATATAGAATTACCAAATGGAACAAAAATACAGGGACAAGGGAAGAACACATTTACAACAACATATAATGTAACAAAAAATGGACCAATAACCTGTAAGGTAGCAGATACATTAGGAAATGCAAGAGAGCAAACATTCCAAGTAGAAAATGTAATAAACTTTGAAACAGAATGGACGGTGGCAGCAAATACAAAAATAACTGTTCCAATAACAGGCTCTGTAGACGTATATATAGATTATGGAGATGGAACAAAAGAAAGTGTAACAAGTGAAAATCCGACACATACCTATTCAAATGCAGGGACATATACAATAAAAATATCTGGAACTTGTACAAGCTTTACAGCAAATACAGATGCCCAGAACTATATAACAAAGCTAAAGAAATGGGGATGCTTAGAGGCTACAAGTTATCAATTTTATAATTGTACAAAATTAGCAGGCACAATACCATCGCCACATACGCAAAGTTTTAAAAGTGTGACGAGTGTATGTCAATTATTTAGAGGATGTGCAAATTTAACAGGAAAAATACCAAACGACTTATTAGAAAATGCAACAAAATTAACAAATTGTGCATATCTTTTTGATGGATGTTCTGGCTTGACAGGAAATATACCAAGTGGAATATTCAAGAATAGTCCTAAAATTGCAGATTTTTCATCAACATTTAGGAACTGTTCTAATTTAACGGGTAGTATACCTAGTGATATTTTTCAAAATAACACCAATGCTACTTTATTTGTTGATACATTTAGATTTTGCTCAAAGTTAACTGGAAGTATTCCGGAAAATTTATTCAAAAATAATGTTAATGCAACCAAAATATATTACACATTTGATGCGTGTAAAAGCTTAACGGGAACTATACCAGAGAATCTTTTTAGTACGAATACAAAAGTCAACACTTTAGGTGGAGTTTTTAGTTCTTGTAGTGGATTAACAGGAACTATACCAGAAAAATTATTTTATAATAATACACAAGTAACGAGTTTTATATCAACATTCAGCAGATGTACAGGACTAACAGGAGAAATACCAGCAAACTTATTTATAAATAACGTGAAAGTTACAGATTTTATGAATATATTTGCTTATTGCAAAGGATTAACCGTTATACCAGAAGAATTGTTTTACAATAATACGGAAGTAACAACATTTTATGATAGTTTCTATGGTTGTGAAAAAATAGCAGAGATTCCTGCAAAAATATTTTACAAGAGTACAAAATTAAAAAACTGTCATGGAACATTCGGTTTTATGTACAGTGTAACTGAAATTCCAAGTGGATTATTTGACAATAACCCATTAGTAACGGATTTTTCAGAAACATTTAATTCCCTTAATAAAATAACTGAAATTCCTCAGAATTTATTTAATAAATGTCCAGAAGTTCGAAGTTTTGCGGGTACCTTTCACCATTGTACTAGTCTAAAGACCATACCAGAAGGATTATTTGATAATTGTCAAAAAGTAACGAATTTTGGGTACAGCAAAAAGGTTAAAAATGATTATTTGAATATGGGAGTTTTTACAGATTGTGTAAATCTAACAGGAAAGGCACCAGAGCTATGGAAAAGAACCAATGTAACTTCGAATCTATATGCATTTAGAGGATGTACTCAATTATCAAATTATGCAGATATTCCAGATGATTGGAAATAATATTAAGAGAGAAGAGTTGACTTAAAAGTAGTCAGCTTTTTTCTTTGTTAAAAACTGTAGAATAAACAATATTCTATTGCAAATTTACATAAAAGATGGTAAAATATAACAAGCAAAAAATAAAGAAAAGACGGAGAAGTAAATGGAAAAAACAGTAGCATTTTATACATTAGGTTGTCCGTATGTATAAGTAAATATGATATGGTAAAACCCATGTGGCTGTAAGAATAGACCACATGGGCATTTTTGTGCTTTTTTATTGATTTTCTTTATACTCAAAATGATGAGTGAGTCCGTTTTTAAAAGTAATATATTGGACTTTTTGATGATCAACAGATACTTCATTTAGTATTGTTGATAAAAAGTCTTTTATAATAGATTTATCAACATTTTCTAATAAATATCTTACATCTATATTTTTGGAATTACCTATTAATTGAGTTATTAAATAAAAACTTGCTTTAGCATTTAAAGAGAACTCTTTATTATCTACAAAATTATTTTCTTCAGCTCTTAATTCTTGTATTTTAGAATTAATTTCTTCAATTTTATTTGTTATTTCTTGTCTCTTTAAAATAAAATCTTTTTTGGGCATACTATCTTCCGCATATAGAAATAAATCATCTAACCTTTTAAGTGCATTTTCTTGCTTTTCTTTTTCATTTTTATATATGTCATATCTATCTTTAAAGGTAGTTTTTTTATCTTCTTGATTTTCTTGTAATTTATAATTAATTACAGGAAGATTATTAACTAGTAGTTTATATGTACATTTAATATCATCTTTATTGATATGCTCAATATCAGTAAAATATTTTCCTCTTAATAAAATACTTTCCATATCTCTGTATGAATGATTTTTTGTAATTCTATCTTGTAAAGTCATGTAGTTACCAATGTAATTTATAATAAATGGTAATACTGTTAAATCACTTGCATAATTGTTGCAGGTATAAGTTTTATGAATTTGATAACAGGTGTATCTTGATGGAGTGAATCCGTTTTTTCTAGCTCTATCATTTCCTGCATTCATATTAGAACCACATTTAAAGCATTTTATAATAGAAGATAATATATGAACATTTTTTGATGCTCTTTGCCTATTATAGTCACCTCTATAATTGTCTTTTAATATTTTTGCTACTCTTTCAAATTGCTCTTTTGATATTATTGCTGGGTGATGATCTTCTATAACAATCCATTCACTTTTATCTTTCCATCTTCTTGTTTTTTGTGTTTTTGTGTTATATCTATAAGTACCAATATAAAATGGATTTGTAAGAATTGCACCAACAGTCCTAGGAGTCCAAGTGCCATCTCTTTTTGTTTTTACATTTTCTTGATTTAATTGTTCTGCTACTTTTGTAGTAGATCGTTTTTTTTCATAAAGATCGAATATATATTGGACGATTTTAGCTTCAGGTTCATAGATTTTGGGAAATTTAGTTTCCTCATCCCATATAAAACCTAAAGGAACAGTAGCACCATTCCATAAACCTTTTTCAGCACGAGACATCATTACAGCAAAGACTCTTTCAGCGGTTAATTTTCTTTCTAGTTCTGCAAAGACTAATATTATTTTTAACATTGCTTCACCCATTGCTGTAGATGTATCAAATTGTTCATTTTTGGATATAAAAGTAACATTGTATTTTTTTAGTTCATCATACATATCAGAGAAATCTCGCAAATTTCTACTAATACGATCTATTTTCCAAACAAGCAAATGAGAAAACTCGCCCATTCTTATTCTTGTCATCATATTTTGGTAACTTGGTCGGTCAGTATCTTTACCTGAATAACCAGCATCTTCAAAAATAACATAGTCATCTATTCCTAATATATACTTTGCATAATTGATTAAATCTTCTCTTTGTAAAGGAAGAGAGTCTTTATCAATTTGATGAAAAGTAGAAACTCTAATATATAGAGCACATTTTAAATTTTTTTCCAAATTAAAAACCTCCATTTTTTCAAATATTTTTCTTAATAACACTTGAAAAATGAAGGCTTTTTGTATATAATACAAAAGTATTCACTTCTCGAAGTGTTTACACTCTGGGATAATGTGTGTCGTCTCGCAAATGAAACACATTGTCCTCTTTTTTTATGTTTTTGATATTTTGCCACAATCCTGACAAACTATTACAGATTTTGTTTTGCTTCCTTTTTTAGTAAGGATCGGAATCAACAAAGCAATTCCACAAGTACATACTGCTAATAATATCCAAAGTAATGACATTATAATTCCACGCTTTTTTATTTTCTCAACAGCTTGTACAGTTACATTATGACTTCCACAATATTTACAGCTTAACATTATGATCTCCTTTCTTTATTTAAAAGCACTATTATTTTCAGCTTTTATAACTTTTCCAAATATTTTTAATTCTTTTGTTTTTTCAATTGGGTAATAAGGATTCATTGCTTGTAATTCATATTCGTCATCCGTTTTTATAACTTTTCTTATCATTGTAATATTATTAGTTGAAATCAGACAAGTTTGCCCTGATTCAAAAACAAAATCTTCAGTTATAATGGCAACATCGCCAATTCCCAATAGAGGTAACATAGAATTGTCATTTATTTGTAAAGCAAAGGTTTTTTGTGGTAAAGAGTCCGTTAAAGTAATTTCTTTTACAAATGATTTTTGCATTGATGTTTCTAAATTTTCATTGTATTCAGAGATTAATGGAATATTAGTATATTCAATATTATTTAAAGCAGAAGAACTTTCATCTTCTATACACATTAAATAAGAAGGCGAAACTTTAAATAGATTAGATAAAATTTGAATAGAAGATCTTTTCATGTTTTTTACTTCACCTTTTTCATACTTTCTAATTGCAGCTTTTTGTACACCAATATACTTACCTAATTCTTCTTGGGTAAGACCATTTGCAATTCTCAATTGTTTTATTCGTTCTCCCATATTCATATTATACACCTCCAAAGTGTCTTTATATTATCATATATTTACAAGTTTTACAAGTATTTTTGAAAAAGTGTCTTAAAAATTTAAAAATTTTTTAAAAAACTATTGACAATGAAAAACAAATATTATATTATGTGAGTGTCTTAAAAAGATACAAGAAAGGAGGAGCAAAAAATGGATATTAACAAACTAAAGTCAAAAATGGCATTATATGGCGACAACGGAGGCGATTTAGCTACATATTTACAAATCTCAAGAACTACATTATCTTCAAAAATGAATGAAACAAATGGCTCTGAATTTACGCAAAACGAAATTCTAAAGATAAAAGAAAAATATTCATTAACAAGTGAAGAAGTAGACCAAATTTTTTTTAATTCAAAAGTGTCTTAAAAAGATACAAGAAAGGAGAAAAAATGAAAAGGAATAAAAAATGCGAGACGACACACAAAAAAAGGAGTGATGCTTTTGGAAAAAACAATATGGAAGGAATTGAAAAAATATGGGATCCATAATGAAAAAGAATTGGATGAAGCAATTAAAAAAATAAACTTATTAAATATAAGTTGTTTTATTTATAAAGAAGGAGTGAATGCAAATGAAAATAGTTAATAAGAAAAAATTTATAATACGAATAATTGAATTATTAGTAATAATAGCAACAATTATATTGACAATAAAGGCAGTACAATATGCAACTATAATAAGAGGTTACAAAGGTTATGGTGGAGAATATTTAGTACCAATTTTAGGACTAATTATAGTATTAGTTTTAGAATCAATTTTAGAAGAAAGTGAGAATAAGAAACATGGGAAACATGGAAAAAGATAGATTACATGATTGTTATATATGGCACATTATTACTTTAGCAATAATGAAATATAAATTAAGACAATTGAAAGGAGGTAAGTAATATGAATGGATATCAGGAAATAAAAGACCTTATTTCAGACATAGATGAATTTCATAACGAAGCTGAATTAAGAGAAATACTACAACAAATTTTATTTATCTGTGAAGATAAATTAAAAAATGAACCATCTACCGACAACCAAATCGAAAAATAGATGATTCACAAAAATATTTATATAAATACTTCTTATGTTATTTTAACATAAAAAGTTAGAAAGGACAAGAAAAATGGAAAATTTAAAAATAGAAAAAGGAAAAACTTATACATACGAGGAAATAAAAGAAATTTATAAAAAAGCAACGATAGCGACATTAGCAGATCCAATGGATGAAAAAAATGAAAAAAATGAGGAAATAAAAGAAAAAATGAAAGATTCAGATGCAAAATTTACAATGCTTCTTTCAGGAATGGTTTTGTTTCATACTTTAGAAAATAATTTATTTGATCAGGAGGAAAACGAAAATGAGTAATTTATATCAATTAACAAATAATTATGAAACTGTATTGAATATGTTATATGACGAAGATGCTGATGAGCAAATGATACTAGACACATTAGAGGCAATAGAAGGAGAAATTGAAGATAAAGCAGACAACTATGCAAAAATTATAAAAGAATTGGAAGCTAAACAAAATGCTAGAAAAGAAGAAGCTAAAAGATTAACTGAAAGTGCAAAAGTATTGGAGAATAGAGAAAAAGCTTTAAAAAACAATTTATTTAATTCAATGAAGGCAACAGGAAAAACAAAATTTGCAACGGATTTATTCAGTTTTAATATAGCAAAAAATGGAGGAAAACAAACTTTAACAATAGATGGAGAAGTGCCTGAAGAATATACAAAAGCTGTAATTGAAAATGATACAGATAAAATTAGACAAGCATTAGAAAATGGAGAAAAATTAACTTTTGCTCATTTAGAACCAAGAGGAGAAAGTTTGAGGATTAAATAATGGAAGGAACAATTATTTTAAAATACAGCAGTTGCTGTGAAGATTTAATAAATATATTACTACAAAATGGTTATAGTTTGTCAATGCAACTTATAGATAATAACCAAAATATAAAAATTTTATATTGCAAATAGGAGGTAAAAATGAAAAGGTTAACAGTTGGAGAATTAAAACAAGTTATAGAAAATATACCTGACAATTTTTTAGTAACAATAGCCAGTGATACTGGTGTAGATCAATGTGATGATAATGATTTTGATCTTGTTGTTGAAGATGCTTATGAATCTAATAATGAATTAGTTATTTATTCAAATTTCAGAGATTTTGATGAAGATGAGGAGGATGAAGAATAATGGGAATACCAGTTTTAATTTTGGGAGAATCAGGTAGTGGAAAAAGCTGCAGTTTAAGAAATTTTGAGAAAGATGATGTTGCTATATATAACATAGCAGGAAAGCCACTTCCATTTAAAAAACACTTAAACAAAGCAGATAATGTTACATATTCACAAATAAAAAGCAATATGCAAAAAGGACTTTTTAAAACTTATGTAATAGATGACTCACAATATTTAATGGCTTTTGAAATGTTTGATAGAGCAAAAGAAGTAGGATACAACAAATTTACAGATGTAGCATTAAATTTTAGAAGTCTTGTAGATTTTGTAATAAAAGGAACACCTGCAGATACAATAGTATATTTCTTACATCATACAGAAACAACTGACACAGGAAAAATAAAAGCAAAAACATCAGGAAAAATGCTAGATAATCAACTTACATTAGAAGGATTATTTTCAATAGTTTTACTTTGCAAAACTGATGGACAAGAACATTATTTTGAAACTCAAAGTGATGGATATAGTACCTGTAAAAGTCCTATGGGAATGTTTGAACTAAAAATAGATAATGACTTAAAAATGGTAGATACAGTAATTAGGGAGTATTACGAATTAAACAAATCAGAAAAGGAAGGTGTAAAAGAAGATGCAAAAGCTTAATTTAGATAGTGA
>OLHG01002352.1_pt1 | contig 10168 bp, 8 predicted proteins | sample 1605971 | NCBI WGS metagenome assembly OLHG01 (sample SAMN03283289) | human gut metagenome | biome: human-associated habitat; material: feces | host: Homo sapiens | place: Peru | collected 2012 | reverse complement strand
GATGATCAGATTCCAAAACAAATCCTTTATCTTCCATAATAATTTTCACTTTTTCCATCTCTGTATCAAATTCTTTACTATTAAAATATTTCATAAAATGCTCCTTCCATGTAACTGAATTAAATCATTCTAAAATATCTCAGTGCCTCTACGATTGCATTCTCCTTCTCCTTCGGACACTTAGGCTGTCTTGCGTCATCTGACTTAGGTTTATTATAATTCTCACGCTCTATGATTCCATACTTAGCCTTAACCTGTGCAATATAGAGATTAGAAACTTTCATCCCATCATTATGCTCCGCCACGTAGGACTTCTGCTCTCATCGATTGCATAAGTACGTGATTGTGTGTATCCGCTTTCTGCATACTGCTGATATAAAAGCCATGTCTTTCTGAACTTGTACTGAACCCCAAGTTCATGAAGAAGTTCATTAAACTTGCGACCGCTCATACCGTAGTCCTTTGCAATCTGTGTAACAGGAACCGTATTCTTGTTCTGTAAAATAAGGTCATAATAGCTTGCCTTTGGCTGCATCTCTGCAATCTGCTGATGCTGAACCAATGCCAGGCATCGAAAATAATTTTGATAACGGTATCTTAATTTCTCCGTCCAATGTATAATCAACATTTAGCTCAGCTAAAAGTGCATCAAACAAATACGCTCTTTTTAATGGTTGTTTCTTCTGTTCTGACAGTCTCCTCCTACGTCTTGTTATTTTTTCATATATGCTAAAATACTCGAATGGTGTCATACCTATCTTTTGTAAGGATTCTTCCATTCCTTCATATAGGTTCAACAGTTTCTCAAAAGAAGTATCAAATCGCATTTGATTATTATCCTGATATCTGTTCTGGAATGTATCGGTATCAAGCAGATATTCTAATATTTCAGATTTCTTCTGCAATTTTTCTAATCTATCTATTTGATTTGAAATATATTTGATATATATTTCTGCCATCTCCTCCGAAATTGCACTCCATTCGTGCAATACTTTATGCACTCCATCTAAATCCAATTTTTCATTTAGATATAGTTGTACAACCTGTATCATCTTAACCGGATCATCAATACACTCTTTTTTTACATGCATGACTCTGTAAAATTCAGCATAATCTATATTTTTTACAATCTTTTTCGTTTCGTAAAACAATTTTGAAATAGTATCTTCATCAACCGCCTTTTTTACAATATTGTTTTCAAAAACACTACACTCAACCAGATATGTTACAAATTCTTTTAAGTCCAATAAAAAATTTTGCTCTTGTGCTACCTCATTTATTCTCTTAATGATTCTCTGTATGTCACGCTTTCCGGCTTTCTCAATCTCTTTGATACTATCTGCATACAGGTTGTGCATCTTTGTTATATATGTTATCTCACATCCCGTTATTGCTATATGCTTACTGAACATATCCTTATTTTTCTTTTCTTGCGAATTTATAAAACTTTTTGCTGTAGTATCATTACTCAAATCCATATATACATCAGTCTTAATTTGTTCCAAATCTTCATACTGATAAAATTCTTCTTCCACAACATTCTCATCACATACAACAAATGTTTCAAACGAAGTCCCCATTTTTTTCATCATTTCAACGCATAATTTCAGATAAAATCTGGCACTTGTAAATTGAAGCACTCTATCAACCTGCAATAACCTCGATAATTGTCTACTCTCTCTCTCAAGTATATCGGTCGGAGATATAATCATAATATCTTTCATATTCAAGTCTTGATCGTTATACTTCATATAACGAACCTTATGCATCAATATCATGGTCTTTCCCGAACCGGCACATCCCAGCACAAGCATAGACTTATCTTTATCACTGGATATAATATCATACTGATTTTGCTGAATAGATTCTACAATATCATGAACTGCCTTATTATCCTGATTAGCTTGAATAATCTGCTGCAAATGCTCATCTGCGACAACTGTTTTATCATTTTCACTACTCTTATAATATAAATCTTTATAACCTTTATATTTACCCTTTGAGAAATGAATATCTCTGACTAAATTAAGCTCAACGTCTTTATTACCAATATATATCTGGTATTGATAATACAACTTTGCACGTCCATCCGCCCAGTCCGTTATCCAACCGTGAACTGCCTGCTTCCCAATATATAACTCCGGATTATCAATATAATCTATGTGGCAGAAATATGGATTGCTTAACACAAGATCAACTCTGTGATTTATCTCACTATCAGCTCGTTCCATATCAGGTTCAATAGTATCTGAATGCACAAATCCCCATCTATCAATATATTCCCGCTTTGTTGGAACATACTGTTTCATAACTTCTTTTTTTACTTGGTCACGATAATACCCTTTTATCTGTCTTTCACACTTTTTGAAAAAAGCTGCTTCAAACGCATCTTCTTTTTTATCAATTTTACCTAATTTATCCTGATTGCGTCTACTTTCCTCTAATGTTCCCGTCTTATCATAGCCATTTTTATCATATCCTTTTTTATCATATCCTTCTCGATTATAACCATCTCGATCATATCCACTTTTATCATATCCATCAATATCATATCCATCACGGTCATAACCTTCTCGATTATAGCCTTTTCTATCATAACCATCAGCATTATACCCGGTACTCCTATACCCTTCCCTGTCAAATCCTTCTCGATTATAACCAGTTTGGCAATGAAATCCCTCCCGATCATAGCCTTCTCGATCTACTCCATTTATATTAAATCCATCACGATCAAATCCTTTTAAATTAAATCCCGTATAGATATGGTATCCTTCTTCATCAAATTTTTCTTTCGGAAAACCATCTATTGATTTTCCATCTACGTCAAATCCATCTTCCGCATATCCTAAAATATCTATGCCATCTTCTGAACGTCCGTTTATATCATAACCATTTTTATTTATACCATCCTGATTGAAACCGTATGCATCAAAACCATCTACATCAAAGCCATTCTCATCATAGCCGCTTTTGTCATAGCCTTCTCGATTATATCCATTCCGATTGTATCCATCACGATCATAACCTTCTGAATCGTACCCTTCCTCGTCATAGCCTGTAAGTTTATTTATTCCCAGCTTATTAACACCATTTTTATCGTAACCTTCTCTATCCAAACCCTCACGGTTATATCCCATACGGTCGAAGCCATCTTTATTATAACCATCTTTATCAAAACCAAATCTATCATATGTATTTGCCATGACGCTGTACTCCTATCTTTATCCCAAATTGGATTGTACACACGCCATTACAATACAGCGTGCGTACATTTTCCTCGAAAGGTATAATTTATTCCATAATCTCCCAATACCCATTTTTCGGTGAACCATGACGAACCACAATGTCTGATTCTTTCATTTTTTTAATGTTATTTTCAACAGTTCGTCTAGATATATCTATTCTCTCTGCTATTTTTTTTACTGAGATATATTTATCTTCTGCTATACAATCAAGTATTTTCTCCTGAGTATCTGTCAATTTCTTTGCTTTTTCTCTGATACGGACTTTATCTCCGAAATCATCTCCACCATTTATTCCACCATTTATTCCACCTTTTTTTCCACCATTTACTCCACTATTTTCTCCACCATTAACGTTGTCCTGCACATTTCTATATAAATTCACCCGAAACATATCATCAAATACTTCCACAGTCGGAACAGGAAGCTCATATTCTCTGGCAGCACTTATAATTCTTCTGATACCGCTTCCCCACGCTTCTACCAGTCCCATTTGACCAAAAATATTTGCAATCAGCTTATTTCTAATTTTGGAATGACCTTTCATCACTTCCTCGTATGTCAGTCCGTTGTATAGACCTCCCGGTGATGTCACTTCCAAGCGGTCATCGTAAATTGCTACCTGTATGCAAGATTCATCTAACAGGTTTCTGTGACAATGTGCGTTGATTATCATTTCACGAATTGCTTCTACCGGAAGTTCATAGCTTTCACGACGCACCAAGCCATCTATTGTCGCACCAAGCCTGATATTCCTTAATACAAACTCAACCGCACTCTCTATCTGCTTGTATATCGGTCCGGTATATTCCCGTTTATCAAGGAAAACCGTTCTATCCGTTCCCTTAAATACTGCACACTGCGTCTTTGAAAACGGAAAATAATCTGATGTAAGTAGCACATACGCATTTGATGCAAGTACATTACCTTCGCTGTTCTTCAAAATTTTCCAATTCAAAAGCTGCTCTTTTCTTACATTATGCCCCGAAAGTCCTGCTTTCTTTCGGAAATCTTCAATATCCTTGCATAAAGCCTGCGTTGCTTCTTCTGTCGCTTCATATCCTACACAAGTAAGCTCATCCCATGAAATACGGGCACCTTCCATCTCCAACTCGCTTATTTTTTCCGGATGAGCAGGTCTGGAAGTACCAGCCACGCGAATATAGGTACCTTTCGCCTTGCCTTGAGATTTAATGTAGTATGGTCGGTTTTTTCCTGCTTCCACAGTGATAACAATGACTGTCTTTCCTTCAACTGTCTGTGGCTCAATGTCCGGTATAATCTGCGGCTCACAGGAATCTGATATAGCATTTGTCAGAGCATCCATAGTCTGAAACAGGCTATCATTGTCAACACCAACTACCTGATGTGTTTTATCATCTATCCCTATGACCAGTCTGCCACCTTGCGTATTGGCAAAAGCCACAACTGTTTTCATATATTTTTCGCTTTTGTCCGGTACAACTACCTTGTATTCAATATTCTTTGATTCGCCGGAAAACAGCTCATCTTTTGCCATAACGCTACCTCCAATTTCTATACTAATCTTCTACAATATTTTTCAAGATTTTATAAAGTTCCTGCACTTCATCAGCACTCAAGGTAATGCCTTTGCCCATTTTTTCATGTTCCGGAGCCCAGTCTCTCAAATCGTACTTTGGAGCTGCACCATTCCATGATACAAGATTTAACTCCTTCTTCCAGCCTTTTGCACTCTCCGAAAGAGTGCCTAATTCTTCTTTGATTTCGTATTTTATGTCTGCCATAAGTACCTCCTCTAGAAATCTTCTACAATTTTTACTTCAACGCCTCTTCAATCGCTATTTCTTTTTCTTTTAGGCATTCCGGCTGTCCGCCCTTCTCAGATTTTGGCTTATTATAGTTCTCTCGTTCTATAATTCCATGCTTCTGCTTTATCTGTGCAATATACAGATTAGATACCTTCATCCCATCATTATGCTCTGCTACATACATCTTTATCTCTTCATATGTCGCCTGTCTACGCTCCGCTTCGGTCCGCGCTGAACAAAGATCCCCTTGACCTTTGTTCAGCGCGGACCAGCCGCCGTTAAATCCATCTCGTCCATGTCAAGTCTGACATTCACATGGTGCTTCGCTTCATGAAGTTTGGACAAAAGACAAACCGTCTCCACGTGTCCGCTATGGCAGAACTGGTCCACGCCCTGCACTTTCTCCACCGCATATCCCCCGGCGGTGAGGTACTTTAAGTCGCGGGCGAGGGTGGCTGAATCGCAGCTTACGTAAACGACACGCTCCGGGGCCATGGAAAGAATGGTGTCCAGAAGGGATTGGGCGCAACCCTTGCGCGGCGGGTCTACAACAATCACATCGGCTGAAATGCCGTCGGAAGCATATTTAGCCGGGAGGACATCCTCGGCGCGGCCCACATAGAATTCGGCATTGGTGATGCCGTTTAAGGCCGCATTGGCCTTGGCATCCTCGATGGCTTGCGGAACTATTTCGACACCGTAAACCTTGCGCGCATTGCGGGCAAGGAAAAGCGAGATCGTGCCGATTCCGCAGTAGAGATCCCAGACCGTCTCGGTTCCGTGCAGGTCGGCATATGAGAGCGCAAGGTCGTAGAGGACCTTGGTCTGCTTAGGGTTGACCTGATAGAAAGAGAGAGGCGAGATTCTGTAGCGGATGTCACCGATGTAATCCTCGATGTAAGGATTGCCGGCGAGGAGGCGGCATTCGGTACCGAGTATTACATTGGTGCGGCGGATGTTATAGTTAAGCATGATTGATGCAATTTTTCTGTCATCGGAAAAAGCGAGATTCTGAAGGGCTTTAACAAGTTCAGGCTCGTCTTTAAGATGGTCACCGTTAATGACGATGCAGACCATGATCTGTCCTGTCGCGGCTCCGATGCGGATGAGGATGTGGCGTACAAGTCCGGTGTGAAGTTCCTCATTGTAAGGCTTAATATTGTACTTTAACATGTGTGACTTGATTGCTGCAAGAATTCCTGCATTTATGTCACTGCCGATGAGGCAGTCATCGCACGGAATGATACTGTGCGTCCGTCCTGCGTAAAAGCCGGTGACTATGTTGCCGTCGCGGTCATATCCGACCGGAAACTGGGCCTTGTTGCGGTAACGGAACGGCTCGTCCATTCCGAGAACCGGAGGAACCTCGATGTCCGTGAGGCCGCCGATTCTGGCAAGGTTGTTGCGGATAAGATCTGTTTTGAAGGAGAGCTGCGCCGGATATGACATTGCCATGAGCGTGCAGCCGCCGCATGCCTTGGCAACAGGGCACGGAGGTGCCACACGGTCAGGTGACGGCGATATGATCTCCATGAGACGGCCGTAACCGTAGGTTTTGCCGATTTTGGTCGCTTTAGCGATAATGCGATCGCCTACGATCGCATCTTTTACAAAAAGAGCGTAGCCATCTATTTTGCCTACGCCCTCCCCGTTAAGGGTAATATCTTCTATTGTTAATTCGTAATCTTTGTTTTTTATAATTTCCATATCAGTACCATGTAAAATATTATATAGTGCTTCTGATGTTGCTGTCCAACATCTTGTTGAAACCAAGCCATTCCCCGGCCTGTGCGCCCGGTGCATTAAGAGCCTCCTTGAAGGTCTCAAGCTTGGCATCTATATCATCGGCATAGTGGAGCGCAACCGCCTCGATGAGCGCCGGCTTCTTAGGTGAACCATACTCGAACTCACCGTGATGCGCCAATACGCAGTGCTTAAGTTCACGCGCGAGCACAACCGGAAAACCTTCTATCTCGCTTACCGCGCGGCCGATGATTTCGCAGCCCATAACGATATGTCCGAGAAGCTGGCCGGCATCCGTGTAATCATTCTCCGGGAACGATGACAACTCGTATACCTTGCCGATATCGTGGAAAACAGCAGCTGTTATTAACAGATCCCTGTTAAGATAAGGATAATTGTCCGCCAATGTGACACAGAGCTTCGTCACGCCCAGGGTGTGCTCAAGCAGGCCGCCGACAAAACCGTGATGAACGCGCTTCGCTGCCGAATGGCGCTTAAATTTTGCCGCAAAATCCTTATCATCTATAAAAAATCTGCGTGTGAGCTTAAGAAGATACTCGTTCTTCATACTGAGGATTATGGAAGTAAGCTCCGCATACATCTCCTCAATGTCCTTCTGTGAAGTAGGCATATAATCGCTCTCGATGTATGTGCCCTCATCAGCCTTGCGGGCTTCCTTTATGTTAAGCTGAAGTGCGCCGTTAAAAACAGTGACATCGCCCTTGATGTCCACATAATCCATGGACTCAAATTCACGGATTCCGGCTGAGCCAAGATCCCAGATTTTACCGTCAAGGGTGCCTGTTTTATCCTGAAGGATTACGTTGCCGTATTCCTTGCCGCTCTTGGCAACCGCTATTGTCTTGTGTTTACAGAAATATACTCCCGATATTCTTTCGCCTTCTCTGAGTGTTTCAATAAATCTCATACTGTAATGTCCTTTTCTACTCAATTGATATGTGTCTATTCTACACCCAAAGTCACACGGAATACAATCTCTTTATACGAATCCCTGCTTTTTCTTTTGACAGTTACCGCCATGATGTCTCCGGAATCAGCAGCATTAAGCTTATCCATGAAATCAGACATGTTCTCTATCGTCTTAGCATCAATTCTTGTAATAATGTCACCCGTCTGTATGCCGGCGCTGTATGCCGGCGAACCGACTTCAACAGCCGACACGTATAAACCTGCCGGAATCCCGTAATTATCTTCTGCGGCACTGTTTACAGGTTGTCCTTTTATTCCGAAATACGACCGGCTCCGTCCGTTAATCAGATTCTCAATAAGCGTTCTTACACCCGATGCCCGGTATCCACCGAGCAATGAATTATTCTTAGAAGTAATTTCCGTGGTTACTACCGCGATGATTTCTCCTGAGGTATTGCAGATAAATCCGTAACCGGAGATCTCGTATCTGATATCTGAGAGCAAAAGTCCGTAACCGCAGTCAGTACCGTACTGGTATCCGTGCGCATCGGCTATAATGCCGTAACCGACTGCACTTCCGTTTCCGTAAAGATTGCCGGCCGCAATCACTATATCGCCGGCCGATACTGCATCCGAATTACCAAGGCGTGCAATCGCAACCGCGTTGCTCTTGTTTCTGGAAGCCTTTACGACTGCCATACCCGACACCTCATCGCCGGCCACAAGTGTGCACTGTGCCGAAGCTCCGTCAGTAAATTCTGCCGTTATGCTGTCATAACCGCCGACTGCCGAATAATCCGTGAGTATATAATATCCGCTATCATCCCCGGATACTACCATACCGTATTCCTTGTCGGAATAATCTGCCCATGAACCGTCTGACGACAGAACAGTTATTTTTACCGATGCCTTGTTCACTCCTGCCGCAACTGCCTTAAGCGATGCCGCATAATCTGTCAGCCGGCCGATTTCAGGTGAGGTCTCACCCGTCCCTGCTGCCGATTCGGACTCCGGCTCTGCCTCCGTCGTCTGTTCAGGCGATACCGTGATGTCCTCTGTGTTATTCTGGAGCGTCTGTGTTGTATCTTCCACCGGGGTTGTCGCAGGATTTTCAAGTGTGATATCCTGCCTTCCTTCATCGGGCTTTATATATCCGGCGCCAGTTCTGTAGACTATGATCATCACAAGACCCGCGATAAGTCCGAATACAACCGCCATAGCCACGACAAATGCTGTCTTTTTGGCTAATTTTTTTACTTTTTTCCCTTTCTCCGGCATGATATGTTCCGTATAAAGATTGTATTTTTTCTCCTCATTGCTGTTATTCTGTTGTTCCATAAGTCATCTCCAATACATAGTAAAAAAGATTATACCTACAAAATATGAACAATTTATGACATAGATGTAAATTACTTCTCCGGTTGAACTTTCAGGCCGGATATTGTATTATATTCCTATGAATAATAAAGCACTTAAAACACTCGAATACAACAAAATAACAGACCGTCTTGCATCACATGCATCATCGGAGCCGGGCATTAAGCTGTGCCGGGAATTGCAGCCAATGATGGATATGGACGGGATAAACTCAGCACTTAAGCAGACATCGGATGCGGTATCCAGGATTTTCAGGCATGGAAGCATTTCTTTTGCCGGGCTTAAGGACATAAGACCTCTTACCAAGGCTCTCGAAGTCGGAAGCGCACTTGGGATGTCCGAACTGCTGGATATATGCTCATTATTAAAGGTTGCTGCCGGAGCGCGCAGATACGGTGTCTCAGAGGATGAAGCCGCTGACAGCTTAAGCGGAATGTTCAATGCTGTATATGATATCGCAGACGTCCGCCGGGAGATTGAACGCTGTATCCTCTCCGAGGATGAGATTGCGGATGATGCCAGTGCAGAGCTTAAGAACATCCGCAGGCAGATGCGCATATGCACCGAGAGAATCCGTACCGAACTTAACAGCATGCTTAACGGAAGTGACAGGACATATCTTCAGGAGGCCGTTATCACTACGCGTGGCGGAAGATACTGCATTCCGGTCAAGGCCGAATATAAATCACAGGTTCCCGGAATGGTCCACGACCAGTCCAAGGCCGGTTCCACATTTTTTATCGAACCTATGTCCGTAGTGCGCCTTAATAATGAGATACGCGAATACGAAGTTAAGGAAAGTGAGGAGATTGCGAAGATTCTCGCATCGCTCTCAGCCATGGCAGGCAATTATACAGCTGAGCTTGATGCTGACTATGACATTCTCTCACAACTGGATTTTATTTTTGCCAAAGCGAAGCTCTCCTTTGAATACAAAGGAAGCGAACCAATCATGAATACGCGCGGTTATATTAATATCCGGAAAGGCCGCCACCCGCTCATCGACAGCCGCAAGGTTGTGCCGATAGACGTATCAATCGGTGACGAATATAACGAACTCATAATAACCGGTCCCAATACCGGCGG
>OLHG01002344.1_pt1 | contig 10231 bp, 10 predicted proteins | sample 1605971 | NCBI WGS metagenome assembly OLHG01 (sample SAMN03283289) | human gut metagenome | biome: human-associated habitat; material: feces | host: Homo sapiens | place: Peru | collected 2012 | reverse complement strand
CTGAGAACAAAATCTCTCGCTGCCAGCTCTTGCCGATTTAATCAGAGCTTCCCTAATTGTATTTCCAATTCCCCGAAACGTCAAGCTTTTTCGGAATTTCCGCAAAAAGCGGGGCAGGCTCCGGCCGATTTTCGACCGGAGCCTGCCCTATGTGAGAGAGGAAATAAAGAAAGGGTGGGTTAGAAATTGTGCATCCAGACGGTCATTTTGTCCACTTCCCGGTTGCCCCAGGCAAAATAGGGCACCGCCTTGATAAGGGTATTCTCATAGCGCTCCGGCGCAGTCCGGTACAGCTCCCCGTCCCAGCCGTCCGTGGACAGGGCTCTTCCCGGCAGGGTAATGGTATTCACGCCGCCCAGCAGCTCCGGCTCAAAGGTAACCTTCGCCTGGGACAGGTCGTCCACGCCGACGGTAAACACGTCTTTTTCGTTGTCCGTCTGCTCCAGGCAGTAGACCACAGGGCCGCATTGCAGGGCTACCTTATTGGCATCCATCCGCACAAAGGGATGGGCCCGCACCAGCTGGGGCTTCATGACCATGGTGTACTCCAGAACATCTCCCGGCTGCCAGAGCCTGCGGATGTAGCAGTAGCCGTCCCGCACCTGGGCCTGCTTCTCCAAATTCATTCCCTTGCAGGTCAGGCGGAAACCGTCGCACCAGCCGGGAACCCGGATGACAACGGTAAAGGTCTGCTCCCGGGGCATGTCCAGGCCGATTTTCACAAGACCGTTCCAGGGATAATCCGTTTGAACGTCCAGCTGGACATCCAGGGATTTCACCTTCACCTGCCCGGAAGCAAAGCTGTGCAGATACACCGCGTTCTCGTCCTCGCCGTAAAGATACCCGCCCAGGGACTCGATCAGCCGGGTCAGGTTCATGGGGCAGCAGGACACCGGGAACCAGCTCTGACGCTGGGGGAACATCCGGGGATTGGTAAACAGCCGATCCCGGAACATCTCCGGGTGCACGGCCAGGTGATTGGCGTAGAAAAACCGGTCGCCCGCCAGGGAAACGCCGCTGAGAATACCGTTATACAGGGTTCTGTCCATGATATCCCCGTATTTTCCGTCCATCCGACATTGAAGCATCCGCCAGGACCAGAAAAACAGGCCGATAGCCGCGCAGGTCTCATTATAGGCCTGCTCATTGGGCAGCTGATAGTCAAAATTGAACCGCTCGCAGCCCTCCTGAGCACCAATACCGCCGGTGATGCTCATTCGCCGCCGGGTCACGTTGTCCCAAAGGGTCTGGGCAGCGTCAAAGAGGGAACGGTCTCCGGTTTCCGCCGCCACGTCCGCCGCGCCGGCACCCATATAGGCCAGCCGCACCGCGTGGCCCTCGGCGGTTTTCTGCTCCCGGACGGGCAGGTGGGACTGGAACAGCGCATAGGGTCCTGCCGCCACGAAGCTTTTTCCAAGGATTCCCTTGGGGCCGCCGTCCTCTACATCCCGGCCAAACCGCTTGGCCTCTTCCTCGAAGAAATAGGGCTGCTTTCCCCGCTCGTCCAGGAAATACCCGGCAAGATTCAGATACCTCTTCTCCCCGGTCACCCGGTACAGCTTCACCAGTGCCAGCTCGATCTCCTGATGGCCGGGATAGCCGTGAATCTGACCCGGGTTCGGGCCGAAGGTAGAGGCAATATGGTCGGCATTTCGCTCCATCATTTTCAGAAAAGCGGTTTTCCCGGTGGCCTCATAGTAGGCAACCGCCGCTTCTATCAGATGACCCGCGCAGTACAGCTCGTGCATCTGGTACACGTTCGTCCAGCGCCTGCCAGGTTCCACCACGGTAAAGTAGGTGTTCAGGTAGCCATCGGGCATCTGAATCTTCTGGTAATCCGCCACAATGTCGTCAATAATCTTCTCGATCTTCGGATCCGGCCGGTGCAGGAGGCTGTAGGAAGCCGCCTCCATCCACTTGGCAAGGTCGGAATCCCAGTAGTGGTGGGGCCTGGGCGGCCCCTCGTGCTGATCGTCCAGGAAGAAAATTCCGTCGATGGTGACGATAGAGGCCTTGCCGCTGGTAACGACGGAAGGATCATACAGGCACTTCACGGAGTCGATCCGGCCCGTTTCCTTGCACTGGCGATACTCTGCCGGAAGGGTGACGGTTTCGTTGATCTCCTGGCGTTTTTTCCAGAAGCCGCCGGTAATGGTCACGTCCTTCCAGGAAATTTCATGCAGTTTATCCATGGTTTATCCTTTCACCGCGCCGGAGGTCAGTCCGCTGACCAGGTATTTCTGGAACAGTACAAAAATCAGAACCACCGGGATGGTCAGGATCACGGAGAAGGCCATCAGGCCGCTCCAGTCCACACCGTACTCCGTAATGGACTTGTACATGTTCACGGTCAGCGGGTACAGCTTATCGTCCTGCAGGAAGGTCAGCGCGCCCATCAGATCGCCCCAGCCCCAGATAAAGGTGAAGGCAGCGGAGGTGATAATGCCGGGATAGGAAATGGGCACCATGATCCGGAAGAAGGTGCCGAACTTTCCGCAGCCGTCCACCGCCGCCGCGTCCTCCAGCTCCCGGGGAATACTCAGGAAGAAGGGCCGCAGGGTGACGATGCAGAAGGGAATACTGAAAATACACACATACAGCACCGGAGCGAACAAGGTGTTCAGCAGTCCGATCTTTTGCAAAATAATAAACAATGGGGACAGGAACAGCACCGCGGGGATCATCTGGGTGATGAGCACCACCAAAAGTGTGGCCCGATTGAATTTCAGCCGGAACCGGGCCAGACCATAGGCAGACAGGGTGGCAAGACCGGTAGAAATAACGGTCGTCAGCACGGCGATGAGCAGGCTGTTTTTCAGGTTCGTTTCAAAGGGGACGGTGTTGCCCCGCTTGAGCTGGGCAATGTAGCCGCCAAAATCGATTTTCCTGGGGAAGAAGGTGGGCTCCTTGGCGAAAATCTCCGCCGAGGATTTCAGCGACGTAATGACCATCCAGTAAATCGGAAACAGGAAAATCACCAGCACGATCAGGGTAATCACCGTATACAGAAGCTTCTTCCGCTTCTCTTTGCTCCACTTTTTCTTTTTCATTCCGACACCTCATCCACTTCCATGGCCTTCAGATTGAAGAAACCCACGACCATCAGAATCAGCAGCATCACATCCGCCGCTGCCGCTCCGATGCTGAAATTGAAATCATTGAAGGTATACTTGTACGACAGGGTAGCCAGCACCTGGGTCATATTCAGGGGGCCGCCGTTGGTCATGACGTAAATCAGGTCAAAGGCCTTGAAGGTATAGACAAATCCCAGAGTCACCGTGCTCACCAGGGTGGGCTTTAACAGCGGGATCGTTACATGCAGAATTTCGTTCCATTTGCTGACCCCGTCCACCTTGCAGGCGTCATAGATGTCGCCGGGAATGGTGGTCATACCCGAAGAGATCAGCATCATATTGAAGGGCACGCCCCGCCAGATATTGGCGAGGATCAGGGCGGCCATGGCAGTGGTGCCGTTGGTCAGCCAGGAGATCGGCTTCTGGATCAGGCCGATGCGCAGCATAAAATAGTTCAGAATGCCGGACTCGTTTCCGGCGAAGATCCACTTGAACAGCGTGGCAAAGCTCATCACGGGAATCAGCCAGCAGACCATGAGCAGGCCTCTTGCCAGATTGCACAGCGGGAAGCTCTTGGAAAACAGCAGGGCCAGGAAAAAGCCGATGATCATCTGGAACACGATGGAGGCCACGGTAAACACCAGGGTATTGACCACCGCCCGGCGGAAAACCTTGTCCCCGAAGAGCTGGATATAATTTTGCAGGCCGATGAAGTCCTGCTTTCCGTTGAAATTGCGAAGGGTCACATTTTTGAAGCTTAACAGCACATTGTAGCCCAGCGGGTAAATCACCAGCAGAACCACAAACAAAACCGCCGGCATGGTAAAGGCGTAACCGGCTGCTTTCTCCCGCAGGCGGGTTCCACGAAACCGGGAATTCTTTTCTTTGTTCATACGGTATCCTCCCGAAGTGAAATGGCATCGATCGTCTCGCGGTAAATCCGCCGGAATTCCCGCAATCCGCGGAAAAAGGAGTGCGGCGGGCTGTAAAGAAGATTATCAGACTTTACAGCCCGCCGGGGTAACATTAGCCTAAGGCATCGAACTGGGCCTTTGCGCCAGCCGCCGCGTCCGCCGGGGTGTTGGCACCCAGCATCACGGACTGGAGCATCTCCACCAGAATGTCACTCAGAGAATTGTAGTTCTCCTTGGGCATGGGGCGGGCGTTCTCCATGGAATTGACGAAGGGAGCCAGGTTCTCGCCCTTGAAGTATTCGGAGGCCTCGCAGACATCCTTACGGGCGGGAATGTAGTTTTCCGCTTCGTAGTACTTCTGCATCACGTCCGCCCGGTTCATGTACTTGACGAACTCCCAGGCAGCGTCCACGTTGCCGTCCTTGTTGATGGCGAAGTTATGACCGCCCAGAACGGTAGCCTGACCGGCGGAGCCCGCGGGGATGGAAGCGACCTTGAAATTAAAGTCCACGCCGCTCTCCACGCTTCTCAAACGCCAGGGGCCGTCGATGATCATGGCGATGTTGCCGGCAATGAACTGGTTGGCGTTGTCGCCGGAGGCATACTGGATGGCCTCGGTAGTCATGTAGCCGTTCTTGGCCATGGTCTCATAGATGCTCAGGGTGTCAATGGTATTCTGGCTGCCCAGATCCGTGTAATCCACGCCGTTGCTCCACAGCACGGGCCACATCTGGAAGGAGGTGTCGGTGGACTGATTGGCGGCAACGCCGAAGCCGGTAACGCCGATGGCCTGAAGCTTGGCGCAGGCATCCAGCATCTCGTCCCAGGTGGTGGGCACCGCGTCCACGCCGGCCTTGGCCAGCAGATCCATGTTGCAGTACATGGCCAGGTCATTGGCGGTGAAGGGCAGGCCGTAGTATTTGTTGTCCCACTTGCTGTTGTTCAGCACGCCCTCGTAGTACTGATCCATTTCGATCTCGGAAGTAACCTTGTCGGTCAGGTCTGCCAGAATGCCCATCTGGGCGTAGTTGGCGGTATCGGTGTTATCCACGTCCATTACGTCAGGCAGAGAGCCGCTGGCGGTCATAATGCTGATCTGGTTTCTGGACTCGGCCAGGGGCAGGTACTGGATTTCCACGTTGATGCCGGTTTCGGCGGTGAAATCGCTGATGCACTGATACATAACCTCTTTGTCGGAGGAATAGGTAATCAGGAAAGAGATGGACTGAGCGCCGTCCGTGTTTTCCGGTTCTTTCACTTCGGGTGCCGCGGTGTCTGTCTTGGTGGTGGGTTCGGTGGCTGTCTGACCACAGCCGGCCATGCACATAGCCATCATAGCCAGTGCCAGGAACAGTGCTAAGAACTTTTTCATATGGTTTCCTCCTTAGTTTTCATGAAACGGCAGCCGCCGGTTTCACTGTTTTTGCCGCAGAGCGCGGTGTTGAGAAAGCTCTGACGCAATCGGCAAAAATTGAGGGCGCAAAAGCGATTCAGAGTTTTCTCAGTCTTCCTTTGCCATGAGTTCGTTGGTCATCAGGTGCGCCCGCATGATCCGCTCCGCACCCTCGATGTCGTGTTTGGAGATGGCCTCCAGCAGCTGGGCATGATATTCAATGCCGTAGTGAAAGCCCATCTGGGAAACCGTCCGCTGCATGGCGCTGCTGAGAATATCCCACAGCACCTCGTAGACGGTAAGAATCAGGGTATTGCCTGTGCATCTGGCAATCTGCAAATGAAATTCCAGATCCAGCTTTGCGAAAGTCTCCGTGGAATGGTGCGCAATGTCCGCCTGCTGCTGGTAAATTTCCGCCAGCTTCGCGATCTGCTCGTCGGTAGCGTACTTTGCCGCCAGCCCCGCGCTCTGGATTTCGATCACCCGGCGGAAATCATGTACCTCCCGCAGGGTATGGGGCTGAAGGTAGGCACTGGGCGTAATGGCAACCTTCATCTGCTTGCCAAGGTTCTCTCCCTGTACAAAGGAGCCCTCCCCGGTTCTTGTCTCCAGCAGGCCGAAGACCGTGAGCTTCTGCAAGGCCTGCCGGATGGTGACCCGGCTGACGTTCATGGTCTCCGCCAGCTCGTTCTCTGACGGGATCTTCATGCCCACTGCCCACTCACCGGTGAGAATCTGCTGCTTGAGCTGTTCGAAAACCTGCTCGCTGATGCTGGATTTGTTGACTGGTCTGACTGCCATATCCATCCCCCGTTCCTTATATATTACCTCACCTGCGGACCTCCGTTCCGGTGATGTGCTCATAATACTTTACTATAGCACTATGATCATCACTTCCGCAACCATTATTATGCAGCCATTGCAACATTTCCTGAACCTGGGCAGTGAGCAGCATGGGTGTGCCCACGCCGTGGCCCGTATCCAGGGCATTGTTCAGATCTTTGATGTGCAGATCGATCCGGAAGCCCGGCTTAAAATTGCCGTCCATCATCATGGGCACCTTGGCGGACATAACCGTGCTGCCTGCCAGGCCGCCCCGGATCGCCTCGAACACCTTCTCCGGGTCAACGCCGGCCATGGTGGCCAGGGAATAGGCCTCGGCGCAGGCGGCAATATTGCAGGCAACGATCACCTGATTGGCAAGCTTCACCGTGTTGCCCGCGCCGTTAATGTCGCCGCAGTGAACAACGGAGCTGCCCAGCTTGCCCAGCATCTGCTGATACTTGTCAAACAATGCCTTGGGGCCGCCGCACATAATGGAAAGGGTTCCGTCGATGGCCTTGGGCTCACCGCCGGAAACGGGAGCGTCCATCATGTTCACTCCGTGCTTCGCGCACTCGGCGGCAATGGCCTTGGATTCCAGAGGGGCAATGGAGCTCATGTCGATGATATCCAGCCCCGGCTTTGCCCCCTCCAGCACGCCCTTGGGGCCCAGTACCGCCGCCCGGACATGGGGAGAATTGGGCACCATGGTAATGACCACGTCCGACTTTGCCGCCACATCCGCGTTGCTTTCGCCCCGCTCAGCGCCGCAGCCCACCACCTCGTCCAGGGCCGCCTGGGCGAAGGGGTCATAGGCCGTCACCGAATAACCGGCGGCCAGCAGATTTTTGCACATGGGCTTGCCCATAATGCCAAGACCTACAAATCCAACACGCATATTTTTCCTCCTTTACTGGATGCTCTCCAGAATTGCTTCCTCGATTTTCTCCTGGGTAATGCCCACATAGGCCAGGGCATCCTCGTAGCTGTGAGCCGAGGAGCCGAAGCGGTCCTGCACACCCAGGATGGTGACCGGCATCCGTGTCCGGCTCAGGCTTTCCGCAATGGCGCCGCCTAAGCCGCCGATGACGCTGTGTTCTTCCGCGGTGACCACACTCCTGCACCCGGCGCAAAGTGCCGCGATGGTTTCCGGGTTCATGGGCTTGAGCTGGTTGATGTTGACCACCCTCACGCTGACCTTACCGGCCAGCGTCTCCGCTGCCGCCAATGCCAGAGACACCGTAATGCCGCAGGCGAAGACACACACGTCCGAGCCCTCCCGCATCACCGGGTACTGCCCGGGAACGAAGCGGTAGCTTTCGTCAAACAGATCCGGCACATCGTTCCGGTTCACCCGCAGGTACATCAGGCCGGGGGTTTTTGCCATGTATTCCGTCATGGCTGCCGCCTCCCGGGCATCTGCCGGTACCAGCACCGTCATATTGGGGATCACCCGCATATAGGCAAGGTCGTCAATGGACTGATGGGTCGCGCCGTCGCCGAAATCCGACACGCCGGCGGAGGAGCCGCAGATCTTTACATTCAGCTTTCCAATGGCCAGAGACTGACGAATCTGATCGTAGGCCCGACCCCCGGCAAAGACCGCGAAGGAATTGATGAAGGGGATCTTTCCCTCTCTGGCCAGGCCCCCCGCCACCGAGGCCATGTTCGCCTCGGCAATTCCCATTTCGATGTGCTGCTCCGGAAGTACCTGCTCCACCAGCTTTCCCATGGTGGAGCCGCCCAGGTCGGCATCCAGCACCACAATGTTCCGATTCTCCCGGCACAGGGCCAGAAGGGTTTCGCCGTATGCCCGGCGCTGACTTGATTTGTGCATAGCTGTCCTCCCCTTACCGCGACAATTCTTCCTGAGCCATCCGGTACTGCTCTTCGGTCAGCGCCGCGTTGTGGAAGCCCACCTGATTCTCCGCGAAGGAAATGCCCTTGCCCTTAATGGTATGGGCCACGATCACCGTGGGCTTGTCCTTACACTCAGCCGCCGCCTGGAAGCCGTCCAGAAGCTGCCGATAGTCATGGCCGTTCACCTCGATCACATTCCAGCCGAAGGCCCTCCATTTGTCCGGAATGGAACCGGAGTCCATTCGCTGAGCAATGGGGCCCTGGGCCTGCAATCCGTTGGCATCCACAATGGCACAGAGGTTGCTCTGCTTCCAGGCTCCAGCCGCCATGGCGGCCTCCCAGACCTGGCCCTCGTCCAGCTCTCCGTCGCCCAGGAGGACGTAGACCCGGTTCGGTTTACCGTCCAGGCTCAGGCCCTTGGCAATGCCCAGCCCTAAGCTCAGGCCCTGGCCCAGAGAGCCGGTGCCCGCCTCCACGCCGGGGGTGCCCAGATGGGGATGCCCCTGGAGATAGAAGCCGGGCTCCTTGCAGTGCTCCAGATCCGCCACCGGGAAGAATCCCAGCTCCGCCAGCGCGGAATACTGTAAAATCGCCACATGTCCCTTGGACAGGAGGAAGTAGTCCCGCCCCTCCCATTCCGGGTTTTTGGGGTCAACGCGCATCACCTGAAAATACAGGGCTGCCACAATGTCCGCCGCGGAGCAGCTGCCGCCCACATGGCCGCCTACGCCTACGCCGATGCAGCGGATGCAGTCCCGGCGCAGGAGCTGGCCCTTTTGCGCAAGTTCCGTCAGGGTCATTGGTTTTCTCCCTCCTTTTCGCCGGGATCGACGATAATTTTAATGTAGTCGTCCGGATGGTTCAGCAGCGCGTCGAAGCACTCCGCCGCCTGCTCCAGAGGGACGATCCTGGAAATCAGTCTGTCCGGGTTCAGTGCCCCGCTGCCCATCAGCTCAATGAGTTCGCCGAATTCCTGATGGGTATAGGTATAGGTGCCCAGCACCCGCTTGGCCTTGGTGACGATCTCCTGCATGTTGATGGTGATCGTGGGGGCGTTGTTGCCGATCCACACCGCGGTTCCCATTTCCGTCAGCGCCGCCACCGACTGGTTCGCCGTGGGCTGAACGCCCACCGCCTCGAAGGAAACATCCATCATTTCCCCGCCGGTGAGCTCTCCGATCTCCGCCAGGAAATCGCATTTTCCGGGATTGCGGATCTCATTCGCCCCAAGCGCCTTGGCCGTGGCCAGCCGGGCATCCGACAGGTCGGATACCACCACCAGCTCCGGCTTCTGCGCAAGCACCAGCTGGAGCACGCACAGGCCGATGGTTCCCGCACCGACAATCAGCACCCGCTTGTCTTGCAGGTCGCCTGCCTTCTTCACCGCGCCATAGGCCACCGCGTAGGGCTCGGCCATGGCCGCCTCCGGATAGGTGACCCCATCCGGCTTTTTGTAGAGATACCGCTCCGGGATGCTCAGATACTCGGCGAATGCCCCGTCTACATCCATGACCCCGAAGAACTTCTTGTCCTGACACAGCATGGTCAGGCCCCGTCGGCAGTTCCGGCATTTGCCGCAGAACTGAATGGGCTGTGGAATTACAGCGTCTCCCACGGAAAAGCGCTTCACCTCCGGGCCCACCTGAACGATTTCGCCGGAGAACTCATGGCCCATGGTCATGGGAGAGATCCGGCGGCCGGTTTTGCCGGTGTAGCCGTGGACATCGCTGCCGCAGATACCGCAGGCCCGGATCCGCACCAGACAGCCGTCCGCCGGAAGCTCCGGCATGGGCACGTCCGCCAGTCGGAGGGAGTAAGGTCCCATATATCGCAGTGCTTTCATCTTGGTTCACCTCAATTTGCTTCCGCATTTGTCTATTTGTATGTTGGCTACCTGTATGACAGGTTCCTTGAGGACAGTATACCGCCTTTCACCAAAATGTCAATATCCTTTTTGATAAGAAAAGCAAAATTAGCAGTTTTCTACAAAAAACGGTTTTTCCGCTTGTGCAAGCAAACAAATTGTCCGCTTTTCTTTTTCCCGGACTGGACCACCGCAATCCGGCTTCCAGGGAACTTGGGAATCCCGGAATCTCCAAGGGGAATCTCTTGATTTACGCCGGAAACTGTGATATATTGTTTGATTATGGGTATTTTACACGTACTAG
>OLHG01002333.1_pt1 | contig 10268 bp, 10 predicted proteins | sample 1605971 | NCBI WGS metagenome assembly OLHG01 (sample SAMN03283289) | human gut metagenome | biome: human-associated habitat; material: feces | host: Homo sapiens | place: Peru | collected 2012 | reverse complement strand
CATTTGCCTGACTGCCAGGCGTTCAGACACCGGCAACCCGCGTATTTCGTGCTCGATGGCGTACAGTTCACCGATTAGTTTCAGTCCTTCTTCCGCTGTCGCGCTTTTAGTACTGATTATACATCGTGGATTTTGCGTCGCGCATGAGCCCAGTATCCTGCTTACGTAAACGCGCCGCCTTCACGTTCGGCACTGAGCAGCCGATCGTAACCTGTGTAAATGCATCGGCCTGCACGCACATCCAGAAGGGGCGAAGGTGTTGCTCAGAATGTTTAATCTGATGGCCCAGTGAGTGAGCGAGCCTGACACCTGTAGGCAGTAATGAGTTCACATTCCTGCCATGCAGAACATACGTCCAGATATCTCTTCCTTCCAGCCCGCTACCAGCAATTTGTCGGATGTTACGTAGCAGACCAGAGTCGCTGAACAACGTGCCCGAACATGCAATTAAGGTATTACACACATTATCGCTTACAAACATACAACATAACCAAAGAACTACATAATGGAACTAATCCCATCAACCACCAAGAAATAGTCGCATGAATACTGGGGGCTAATGCATAATCCAGTAAATTCCCAAAGATAAAATTCCCTCCCAGAACCGCTATCCCCCCCATTGATGACAGTGCTCCATAGTGAGCCCCCAGATTATTTCCACCAGAAAATTCCATAACCATATTCATCCCAGCAGGAACAATTATCATTTGTCCACAGGTCAACAAAACAACAAACAGCATTGATGGTAACAGACGTAATACATTTTCTGGTGGTGGAATACTGGCGAACATTGCCACACAAAAAAAAGCAGTAGATATCAGGAAAAAACCAAAAGAGAGTATCCTGGGGGCGAATATGCGACTAACATAACGCGTAATGGGTAATTGAAGCGAAATTGTCATAATGGAAGCCAGCATGAAAAGAAGCCCTATATCTGATTCCGGACATCCCGAGCGTTTCAGTTCAACAGGTAATGCAAGATAAAGTTGATTATAACTGAACATATATGCACTATATGCCACTATGAAAATAACGAATTGCCGATTCCTGAATGTTGTCCACCATGGTTGTATCTGGAGACGAATGCTGCTGTGGGAACTATCTGGCAAAATGAAATACAACAAAATAAGCGCGAAGGAGAATATAATTACGCCACAAACAGCCATATAACGAAAGCTGTTTTCCATCATAAACGTTCCCACTAGCGGCCCAGTAAGCGCCCCCAGTTCCCCACATACAGCAAATAATGCAAACCATTCAGCTCTGTTTCTCTTACCATTTTTCTCACTGACTGTACCAGCCCTGGCCATCAAGGATTCTATTGCAGGAGAGAAAAGGGCGCCACCTATACCAGTCAAGCATGCTCCTGGTATAAAACTCCAAAAAGATGAGCCTGTTGCTAAAAATAAAAAACCTAATATACGAATAAAGCATCCAAACAGGATAATAGTACGTGCTCCCATCCGATCAGTGAGCGCACCACCAAGTAGAAACAGTCCCTGCTGGCAAAATGTTCTCAGTCCAATGATGATCCCGATAGTCGCACCAGTATAATGCAACTCCTCACGTAAGAATATAGCCAGAAAGGGAATAACGGCGTAAAATCCTGTATTGAAGACATACTGGCTGATTAGCAATATATGAGGAGATATATTTTGTGATTTTATTATCATTTGCTGGATATTCCCTGCTTTCATTTTCGGAGCGTACAAAAATAAAACATTATTTTGTTTTTAGTAAAGCTAAGGATAAACATAACATTATGGAAAGATAGCCCAGCACATAACATCCCTGTTTTTTGCGTTCAGCCAGATTCGGATCTGCAACCCATGCCAGAAATGCCGTAACATCTCGGGCATATTGTTCTTCAGTTTCAGGTATATTGATTGACGATTTCCAGTGAATATCGCCATCAGCCAGCGGCTTGGGCATGTTAATTTTTTGCCCAGGATAATACCGATTTTCGTTCATTCCTGGATTATTAGTTAAATAACCAGTTAATAACGAAAAAATATAATCAGCACCCTGTTCTGTATAAGGTAAAAAAGCATCAAGGAGGAATTGTGGAAATCCACGATTGTATGAGCGAGCCCTGACGATATAACTCAGATCTATGGGATATGAGCCATTATTAAGATAACTGGCCTCCTGTTCATTCAGATAAGGGGAAACAAAAGTATCATAAAGTGTTCCATCACGTTCGGTAATCTGGCCGTCATCCTGAACAACAGAATATTGATAACTCTTTGCTATTGCTTCAGCTTCCGTTCGAGTCAGCTCCGGTCCTCCCGGGAGAGTAAGAGACTTGAATGAAAGATATTTTATACTATGACAGGCCCGGCATTTGGCTTCATGGATCTGTAATCCCCGTCGGAGTTGTTCCTTATCATAATAACCTGTAATACCACTGAAACTCCACTTTTGTTGTTCCGGGATTATTTCTTGCTGTATAGCAGAGGTCATTACGGGAAACAAAAAAAGAACAAGAATTGTCAGAGATCGAATCATTATCAGTCCTGCCTTTCAAGAAAACGACGCAAAGGTAAAACAATCAGAAACCAACTGAACCATAATACAGTTGAAACCTGTGAGGCAGCTCTGGTCCATCCATCTGTGTTATTAATGCCGTTCCATATATCAGGACCTGTAAGCGGTCTTGAGCCCAGCCATCCTAAAAAACAGGCATTGATTACCCATATCCAGAATGCAAACTTCACAAACTTACTGCAGTGACGAAACCGGGCACGGGAAGAGTCAAGCCACGGGAGAAAATAAAAAATCAAAACAGAACTGCACATTACTGTCAATCCGATACGTTCATCGGGAAAGCAGCGTAACGCGGAAAAAAACGGAAGAAAATACCACTCTGGAGCCACAACTGATGGAGTAACCGCCGGATTGGCTGGTATGAAATTATCATAACTACTCAGATAATGCGGATTAAAGAACAGAAACCAGGCAAATAACATAAGAAAAAATATAATTTTTATAGTATCAGATTCAGTAAACTTATAATCAAAAAGTAAGCGCCGCGATTCTTCTTCACTCAATGTTTTTCCCGTCGCAAGCGCAAAGGCTGACTGAACGGTACGAATATGAATAATAGTTGCAATAATAATAATAAACGGGATAATAAAATGGATCACAAAAAAACGGCCCAGCATTAATGTTCCAGGTTCTTTATCTCCCACCACATAAACATAAAGAATATCCCCCAGAATTGGGACATCCTGAATAAATCGGGTTATTACTGTCGCGGCCCAGTAACTTTTTTGCCCCCAGAGTAGGCTATACCCCAGAAAAGCAGTAATCATGAGAAGAACATATAATGTAACACTTAGAAACCACATTTTTATCCATGGTTTACGATATACGTTGTAATACATTCCCCGGAGAATATGAAGATAACAAGCAAAAAAAAGCAATGAGGCACCAATAGAATGTATATTCTTCAATAATTCCCCATGATATACATTTCTCAGGATATTAATAACAGAATCAAATGCCAGTTCCTGTGTTGGCACGTAAAACATGGCAATAAGAATCCCGCTAAAAATCTGCACAGCTAAAACAACTAACAAGATACTGCCTGCAGAAAACACCCAAAAAAATTGCATTGAATATGGAAAAAAGATATACCTATGCGAAGAATTCATACACTTTTTTTTCATTTTATATTGCCCTGACACCAATACGAACTGTTAATCCATCCGGATGAAACACATAATCAGGGACAGGAAGATTTTCGGCGGCAGGTCCTCTGATAACGCGCCCTGACGTGTCAAACTCAGAACCATGGCAAGGACAATACCACCCTTTTTTTTCATCAATATTTATCTCAGGAACACATCCTGCATGAGGACATATCCCCTCAACGATCAACCACTGGGGATATTCTGCCTTTACTCGTTCGCTGTCTGATTGTGGAGCAATCAGGGTCTTTTTGTCTGCGTTTCTGGCCAGAGCAATTTCGTCTTGTGTACGATGATGGATAAAGATTAGTTTCCCCTGACAGATTCGCTTGATTGTTTCCCCTTCTTTTATGTTGATTAACGATACATCAACAAAACCTGTATTATCCTTATTGTCCGGTTCCTTACCTAAAGTTGAAATCATATGCCATGTAGAAATACCGACACCTGATGCTCCTGTAAGCAGTGTGAAATATTTCAGACAAAGCCGTCTGTTGGTCGATATTGCATGCAATAAACTATGAATCTTCTTTTCCATCATCGTACACCCATCATTCGTCATTTATGTGACAGAGACTCCTCAATTTGACCGAAAATATCTTTTAATCGTTTATCTGCAATCCCTGGCGCCGTAAATTTACGATACTTTTCTGGAAAGTCAGCATTACCCACCCGAACCATCATTACGTGTCCCTGTGCATAATGGGGAATACATTTAACGCCATAAAACCCCTCATTCTTAAATGTTACTTCAATTTCCTCATCAATCTTTCCTTTAAACTGCGGTTCATTTTCGGGCCATAATTCTGGTATTGATGCTGCATTATGCGATTTGTGCGTTCTGATATATTTTATAGTATCACCAGGCTTTATCTCAATATAGTCCGGTTCAAAAACCATAGCACCCTTTGCCCCCCTGTTTTTCATTAAGACTTCATAAGTATCTGCTATCGCAAATGAAGATAAGCAAAACACACTTAAGAACAATGAAACAACCATTTCTTTTTTCATATTATCCTCACTATCATTTCTGTTCTCGATTCTTTAAGAATCTGATAAAAAAGTCATTACCAGTAGCAGACGATTCAACCACTGCTGGAGTTCCGAAATATTGATTTATTGTTTCTGATGTAAGCACACTTTCTGGTTTTCCGGATGCCACTATATGACCATCTTTCATTACTATAATGCGATCGCAAAACATACAAGCATGATTTAGATCATGTAAGGCGGCGATTACTGTCACCCCAAGGTCTTTAACGAAATTAAGCAAACTAATTTGATGCCGGATATCCAGATGATTGGTCGGCTCATCCATAATCAATACTTCGGGTTGTTGAGCCAAAGCTCTGGCAATATGCAAACGCTGTTTTTCTCCGCCTGATAACGTTTGCCAATATCTGTGGGATAATTCTAACATTCCAACCTTCTGCAACATTGCATCAACAATGCTATCATCTTCCGAATTCCACTGTCTGGTCAGGCTTATATACGGAATTCTCCCCAATTCAACAACCTGTCGCGCAGTAATCTTTTCGGTAGTGTCGGCATGCTGCTCAACCAGGGCAATGTTCTGCGCAATTTCTTTTCTGCTGTATGTATGAATACTTCTTTTTTTCAGAAGTACATCACCATTAGTCGGACGACATAAGGTTGCAATAACAGAAATTAAACTGGTTTTACCGGAGCCATTTGGTCCAACTATCCCCAAAAACTCTCCCCGCATAACAGATAAATTTATATCTTTGATAACATCCTTTTTACGTACACCCCATGAAACAGAATGCAATGTAATTATTTTATCTTTCATATTTATCCTGTTACCCTGATTTCCTGCTACGTATTAATATCAGAGAGAATGCCGGAGCACCAACAAGAGCAGTGACCACACCTATTGGCAGAGTCTGTCCGCTGATAATAGTTCGAGATATTATATCTGCTATTATAAGAAATATTGCACCAGCCAATGCACTAGCTGGCAACAGATATTTATGTTGAGTACCCACAAGCATACGTACAGCATGTGGTATAACCAATCCAACAAATCCAATTGCTCCTACAATAGATACCATAACTGCCGTTATTCCTGTGGTGATCATTACAAGTATGGTCTGAGTTCTGCGAACAGCAATACCTAATGATGCAGCAGAATCAGCACCAAATGAAAATGCATCCAGGGCTCGATAAAAATAAAGACATATCAGAATGCCACTTATTGCCACAGGTACAGCAAGCCATACATCAGGCCAGCGAACCCCACTCAGATTACCAAGTAACCAGAACATGATTCCTCTCGCCTGTTCAGCATTGGCAGACTTCGCAATGATCAATGAAGTTAGAGCATTAAATAACTGCGAACCAGCTATACCGGCAAGAATAATTTGTGTTGTGATCGATGAACGAGATCCACCTGCTGCTATTGCTATTATTATAACAAAAACAAATGCAATAATGGCCCCGATAAAAGCACCAAATGACATACTGATAAGGCCTCCCCCAAGCCCTGTCAGCGCGACAATAACTGCCCCCGCAGATGCTCCGGCTGAAATACCTAACAGATAAGGTTCAGCCAGTGCGTTCCTCAGCAGAGCCTGCAAGACTACTCCAGATACAGCAAGACATGCACCACAACATGCTGAAACGATACTACGCGTTAGCCTGTAATTCCAGATGATTCCAGCATCCAGAACATCAACTTTATAATCGTAATAAAATAAATGATTACTCAGTGTTTTGAGCACAATTTTAAAAGGTATAACCGTTTCTCCCAGAGATATTCCTAATAATATGGTGAAAGACAACAATCCCATCACCCAACAAAGATGAAAGCACGATTTTAGAAAAAAGGGAATAAAGAAACCTATGAATGTTTTTGTCATGATTACCCCAGCCAATAACTACAGGTACAGCCATAATGAACTGCACCTGTTCATCTCATTATTTTTTTTGTGATGATTTAATCATAGATTCGGCAACAAATTCAACACCATCAATGGTCCTGATGCCAGCATTCATTCCCTGAACATTCATTATATAAATATTGTCATCCTTCACTGCTGACATTAATTTAGTCACTGGATCCTTTTTCAGAAAATCTACTTTTACCCTCCAGTCATCAGCCTGAAAACGTCTTCTTTCCATTTCTCCTACAAATATAATTGATGGATCGGATTTTGCAATCGTTTCCCATCCAACAGCAGGCCACTCTTCAGCAGAATCAATAATATTTTTTACTCCCAGAGTGTTCGCAATAAACGCTGATGGTCCCAGTTTTCCTGCAACCCATGGATCCATCTCAAGATCTGCACTGGAAAACCAAAAAACTGCAGAATATTTATTTTTCAAATGAGCTACTTTTTGTTGGGCATCACTCACTCTTTTTTTCAATGTTGCAACGACTTGTTTACCTTTATCCTGGACATTAAAGATTTTTGATATATCTTCTATTTCTTGATACACCAGATTTATATCCATAACTTTTTTGCGTATGCCATCGCCACCATCCGAATTGTCCTTCGCACAATCAGCCGGAGATGTATACACTGGAACAGAGAGCTCCTGGAATTGTTCATAAGAGGCAACTGTCCCGGCAGGGCCAATGAGCCACTCGAATTGATTCATTATCAAATCAGGTTTATTTGCAATAATACCTTCAAAACTAGGCATATTGTAATCAATGACATTAACTTTCTTATTTATTTCTTTATACTGTTCCTGTACAGGCCCAAACCATAATGATGTGGCCGCCAGTTTATCCCCCAGCCCAAGAAGATACATAATTTCAGTGCTGTTTTGCCCAACAGTAACAACCCGTTCTGGTTGTTTATTAAAAATAATTTCCTTGCCGCAATTTTGTATTACTAATGGATAAGTTGTCTCTTCTGCCAGGGCTGAAAAAGAACAGGACTGTATAACCAGACATGCGAACAAAAGATTTTTCTTTGTAATTTTCATCTATAAATACCTTTCACTTTCTGACTAGAACCACTTCTTTATATAAGAAAAAAAAAAGCGAAACAAGCAAAAAGATGAATGATAATTATTATTATTTATTTTTGTCATATTATTCTTCTTACATCAAATAGTTCCGGCATGAAAATATTTGTTTTTTATTAATATGAAAATCATTCTAAAAATCTGATGAAATACTTAAAACAAATCCCCCTCGAAATTAATAAAGCTCTGCAAGAATCATCTTTTCTGATAATTTACTCCGTCAATATTAATGAACGCGAACTATGAACTATCAGATAGAAAAAGGCAGTAACGGCATCTGTTCTTATCCACCTGGTGACAACATCTAAAATTCAAAGGGCAATTAACTATTCATGCCATCACTCAGCAATCGTGCCTCCGTCATACCACCATCAAAATCTCTTTCAATAATTTAATGTATCCAAATTTGTCTGCCCATTGACCGATTCAGTCTCATTCGCTCAGTCTGATACTATCCTTTATGCCAACAGAAATAAGGAATTAGTCTAAATAGCTGCACGGAATGGTAGATCATTTTGAAGGAACGCAGTCTGGATTGTGCGAACCAAGCAGCCACCAAATCAAAGCAAATCACCAACCGGGCTTAGCAACGCCGCTCACAGCACCACTTTCCCGTGACCAACGACGCATGATGCAGATAAAACATACGATAAGAATTATCTGCCTGCTGATGCAGCACTGAGTCCCCATTTCTGCAACGTTGCCAGAACGTTCTACTGCGCCGGTTTCTCTGTTGAGAGCTGGATTAACTGGTTCGCGCAGTCGGGTGTTGAGGGACTGAAATCATTTCCTGCCGGACATGCCCACCGCTGGCAGTCTGAGCATATCTGCACACTGTTACGTGAACGGGTAAAACATTTCCCCGGCGACTTTGGCTACCAGCCCTCACGCTGGAGTACAGAATTGTTGGCAATAAAAATCAATGAAATAAGCGACTGCCAGATACATACCGGAAACGTTCGCCGCTGGTTGTCGTCTAAGAGGCATGGACATGACTATTGTGGTGCCAGAGGAAACCCACCTGTCGGTTAAAATGAGCCGTTACAAACTCAGACTTACTGGTTACATGCGCCAATCGATTTACGGTTATTTAATAAAACCTCCGGTGTCAGGTCCACCGACACATATTCCTAGCATTGCTATATAACATCATTTTGTCATCTCTTTGTAATTTCCATTCATTAACATAAACAACAAATGAGATCGCCATGATTATTAGATATCAGGGAACAATATGACCGAGTTGAAGACTGCAGCACACCTTGCGGACGTATCGAGAGCCACTACCCGACTCTATTCTGAGTCAGGAAAAACACGTCAGGTCACGCAGGAGAAGAAATTTGCAGCCTCGAAACAACTAAATTTCCTCCCCAACTACATTGAGATGACACATCACGGCCGCGTTAAGGCAGAACAACTGCGAAGTTAACCTAGAGATGAAGATGAATTCCCCCCCTGCTCTCTGTTCCGACGGCCTGTTGATACCCCATGCAGTAGGACCCCTGTCGCAACTAGGTACTGTGTGCCTGGAGATATATCGGTGTGGGATTTGGCTGCTTTGAATTAGGTAAGATGGTTTACCCGTCATTTTGTTCAAGAGTCCAACACACGAGCCGGGACTCGTGGCGGAAGAAAGTCTACTCAGAATGATTGGTGGTGAAAAAATAGCTACCCGCAATCTCGATTTTATTCTGCGATCAGGTGAGAGCATCATCCCGGATGAAGATTTGATACTCCATTTTTTAATATGGTATATTTTTATGAAAACCTTAACACTATCCTCCATTCTGGCTGGAGCCCTATTACTCTCCTCTTCGGTTCAGGCTGATACCGCAATCTGTTATAACTGCCCACCGGAATGGGCTGACTGGGCGACTCAGTTGAAATCCATCGCCAAAGATACCGGCATACAAGTACCACTAGACAATAAAAACTCAGGACAGGCGCTGGCACAAATTGTTGCTGAGAAGGAAAATCCTGTTGCCGATGTAGCATATCTTGGCATTACCTTCGGTATTCAGGCTGCCAGGTCAGGTGTGCTGATCAGTTATAAACCCACCGGCTGGGACAACATCCCGACGGATCTAAAAGATCCCAATGGTGAATGGGTAGCGCTTCACTCCGGCACGATTGGCTTTATGATTAATGTTGACGCACTGAACGGTGCACCAATACCGAAATCCTGGAACGATCTGCTGAAACCGGAATACAAAGGTATGGTCGGCTATCTCGATCCGTCCAGCGCTTTTGTCGGTTATGCGACAGCTGTGGCAGTCAACCTTGCTAAAGGTGGCAACCTGCAGGATTTCACACCAGGCCTTGATTATTTCAAAAAACTCACGAAAAACAGTCCCATTGTTCCGAAACAAACAGCGTATGCACGTGTATTATCTGGCGAGATCCCCATTCTGCTTGATTACGATTTCAATGCCTACCGTGCAAAGTACAAAGATCATGCAAATGTTGTTTTTGTCATCCCACAGGAAGGTAGTATCAAAGTACCCTACGTAATAGGTCTGGTAAAAAACTCGCCGCACATGCAGGCGGGTAAAAAAATAATCGATTACGTACTATCAGATC
>OLHG01002328.1_pt1 | contig 10280 bp, 10 predicted proteins | sample 1605971 | NCBI WGS metagenome assembly OLHG01 (sample SAMN03283289) | human gut metagenome | biome: human-associated habitat; material: feces | host: Homo sapiens | place: Peru | collected 2012 | reverse complement strand
GTTATCCTTATCAAATCTTTCCTTATATGCGACCAGAAGATTCTGAATCTGAAATGCTGCCATCTTACCTATTATATATATATCATCACTTGTTCCCTTAACAAGAAGCACATACTCAAGGTTATTGTCATCTACAACCTTAAAGAACTGGTAGCCATTAACCACCTGGCTTTCTGCTGGAGAATCTATGAATGCAATCGCATCTGCAAGGCACTCCCTGGCATCATCGAAGGTCTTCGCAACAATTTTGCCATCCGCATCAACAACACATAAATCCACTCTTGAGATAGATTTAAGCCCATCAATTGTATTTTGTAATATCTGATTTGAAATCATTGTGAACATCCTTTCTTGTAAACTTATTTACTATTGTAATGCAATTTGACGAAAAAAAAAAGAGGAAATGCATAATTTCTATACATTTCCTCAAAATTAACATATTTAACTAATGTTAGTCACTAATAATTAGTGAGTGATGATCTGCTCTGTTTCCTTATCAAATACATGAAGTCTTGAAACATCCATAGCTAACTTGATTGTATCGCCTGGACGAGCTGTTGTTCTAGGATTAACCTTAGCTGTACATGTTACATCAGCGATATCATAGTGAAGGTTAACTTCAGCACCAAGTAACTCGTATACTTTAATTGTAGCTGTAAATGTTGTAGCTGCATGCTTAGCAACAAACTCATCGTCATCCTTGATATCCTCTGGACGGATACCTACTACAACTGTCTTTCCAGCGTAACCACCATCAAGAATTGTCTTGCTCTTGTCTGCTGGTAATGGAATAGATACTGTATCACTTAACTTAAGTGTTACTGTTGAACCATTGTCAATAACCTCACCATCGATAAGGTTCATCTGAGGTGATCCGATGAATCCAGCAACGAAGATGTTGTTAGGTGTATTGTAAAGGTTCTGAGGTGTATCTACCTGCTGAATAATACCATCTTTAAGAACTACGATTCTTGTACCAAGTGTCATAGCCTCTGTCTGGTCATGTGTTACGTAGATGATAGTTGTCTGGAGTCTCTGATGAAGCTTTGAGATCTCAACACGCATCTGTACACGAAGCTTAGCATCAAGGTTTGAAAGAGGCTCGTCCATAAGGAATACCTTTGGCTCACGGACAATTGCACGTCCCATAGCAACTCGCTGTCTCTGTCCACCTGATAAAGCCTTTGGCTTTCTATCAAGAAGATGCTCAATATCAAGAATCTTAGCTGCCTCATGTACAGCCTTGTCGATCTTCTCCTTTGGAACCTTTCTTAACTTAAGTCCAAATGCCATGTTATCATATACTGACATATGTGGGTACAGAGCGTAGTTCTGGAATACCATCGCAATATCTCTGTCCTTTGGCTCTACATCGTTTACGAGCTTGTCGCCGATCCATAACTCACCTGAGCTGATATCCTCAAGTCCTGCTATCATTCTAAGAGTTGTTGACTTTCCACATCCTGATGGTCCAACAAAGATGATGAACTCCTTGTCTTCGATCTCAAGGTTGAAGTCCTTAACTGCGTTGAATCCGTTAGGATATACCTTGTAAATGTTCTTAAGTGATAAACTTGCCATTTGAAATTACCTCCGTAGTGTATATAATCTTGTTTTTGTTCACCCTAAAAACTATTGTTATTCTACATCATTGGCATTTTTCATTCTATGTGATTATTGCTCAAAAAAATTTTTGAACTTTTGTCTAAATTGTATACATGCACAAATTTTGCAACATTTTGACGGTTTTCGAACCGTTTTCCCTTGGTTTAAACTTTCTTTTTTGTGAAACCTTCACCATACCCATTTATGTCAATAGGGTTTTTCGTCACGTTTTCGGTATATTTTATTACTTTTGCCTATTGTTTTTACTCATATATATACTTGACAAACCAGAAAAATGTAGAATAGCCGGCAAAATCTGTAACATTTTGTACTACAGTAAAAAAACTCTGCTGATATCGGTGTTTTCTATTCCGATATCAGCAGAGTTTTCTATATATTTTCTACATATTCTTCTATATCTAGTTGTTGGCTGCGTTGTCCACACCTATTACTACGACAATGTCTGCACCTGAAATGTCGACATCTGATGCAACCGATGAGTCAATATCTGATCTGTCTGCCGTTGCTGCACCGCCCAAAAGGCTTACAAGTCCGCTCACATCATATGAATCTGATGTGTAGATAACTGTTGTTGACTGATCTCCGTTGTCATATGTTCCTATATCTACTGATGTGTATCCATCCGCTGTAAGTGTTGTCTGCCATGTAGCTGCCACACCTGACACGCCTGATGCGTTGAGCACTACTACATTTGCACTCTTGGCATTTCCCGCTCCTGCATCCTCTGTTGAAGCATCCTGTGAGCTGTCATCCGCTGATGTATCTGAACTGTCTGCAGCATCGCCTGAACCTCCAAATGTAGGATCTGACGGATCTGACTCCTCTGTCACAATGCTTGTCTTATTGCCCGTGTCCGATGCGTCTGATTTCTTGCTCTTGCTGACGGTTCGTGCAAGCAGTACGAGCATGACAACTATAGCCACTGCAAGTATGATAACCGCTGCTCTGAGCATTGTATCTAAGAATAATTTCATTACTTTCTTACCCATTATATAGCCTCCATCTCAATATAAATGTATATTCTCATTTGTTAACAAAAACAACTAGAGTATACCAAAGTGCTTTTTTATTTTCAACATTTAATTCGCATGATATACTAGAATTAAATTTTTGTTCACAAACAGCGGAGGTACAGATTTGAAAACAGCGATAATAATTGGCGCCTCTACGGGCATCGGAAGGGAAACGGCCCTGGCGCTTTCAGACAAATATAACAGCATATCCATCACTTCATTCAGACACAAAGAAGAGCTTCTTTCTCTGAGAGACGAACTTACTGCCAAAGGCTGCGTCTGTTACTGTGAGACCGGGGACGCCGGGGATATGGAATTCATGGAGAAATTTATACAAAATACCATAGATCATCTCGGCAGTGACATTGATCTCCTCGTAAACAATGCAGGTATATCTTATGTGGGGCTTATAAACGATATGACAGTCCAGGATTTTGACAGAACCATGAAGTCAAATGTATACTCGGTATTCAATAGCTGCCGCCTCGTTGTTCCTCTCATGATCCAGTTACACAAAGGACACATAATCAATATCTCATCCGTATGGGGAAATGTCGGCGCATCGTGTGAGGTTGCATATTCTGCCTCCAAGGGTGCTGTAAATTCCTTCTCAAAGGCTCTTGGAAAGGAGCTTGCTCCAAGCGGTATAACCGTCAACGCCATAGCATTTGGCGCAATTGACACCTCCATGAACGGTCATCTGTCACCGGAGGAACGCCAGATGCTGGAGGATGAAATACCTGCAGGAAGAATGGCCACACCTTCTGAAGCGGCAGATTTCATTGTGCACATTGCCGAGTGTGGAGAATACCTGAATGGTCAGGTGATCACATTTGATGGCGCATGGCAATAGGTACTTTTCATCAAATTTTACAACAGTATAGGCAATTTCGTCCAAATTTCTATTGCTTAATTGTATATATTGCATTAGAATATATTATATATGTTATAGAATCGGGGTTATGAAATGGGATTTGGATTTGGGAAAAAGAAGAAAAATATTTCATCGGGCACAGCTCCCGCCGCAGCCGATATCAAGACTACTCTTGACGAGGACGGCAATGTGGAGATTGTTTCCAAGAACTTCAAGATGAAGTCGACACAAAAGCCGGCGGAGCAGCCATCCAGTGAAGGGGACACTTGGATCTGCTGGGGATGTGGACAGCCTACGGATCAGGACATTTGTCCGGTCTGCGGCAAGAAACGCACAAAGTAACAACACACACACAAGGGGCTGTGAAAAAACTCGATTGAGTTTTTTCGCAGCCCTTTTTTACTTTATTGCAATACGGTCACTGCGCATCGCTTACAATTATTTTCTCTACACTCTGCTAAAATGTGATTCCAAGAGCATTTATTATGAGTCCCCATGCAAGTCCTGCAGCATACAGTACCACTGCTATCCTTATATTCTCCGCAGGTCTGTGCCTGTTCATCCTAAAGAGCACCACAAGACCTACGCCCGCACTCACCAGAAGTCCTGACATCATGGCACCCGCACTGAGTATTCCCTGAAGATACAGCTCGGTTATTATGACTGACGCCGCACAGTTAGGAATAAGGCCAACCAGCGCTGCCGCCGCCTCTCCGAGCACCGGCACATCGTTGAATATACGTGCTATGGATTCTTCTCCAACAGCTTCTATGATCACATTTACCACAAGTGTAAATATGAATATAAATATCGCGATCTTTGCAGTGTGAACCAGCGCGGATCTGAATATTCCGCCCTCGCAATCGCAGTGTTCCTGCTCACAAACCTCATGGATATTCTTCTCTCCAAAATGTCCGTGGTCATGGCTGTGCTCGTGCACATAGTCGTGCACATGCCCCTTTCCCTTCTTCTCAGCCACATCATTATACACTATATTCTGTGTGTGTATGGAGCTTTCTGCCGCTTTTGCAGTGTCACTGTGCACATGTCCGCTATGGTGTTCGTGTTCATCATGTCCGCCATGTCTGTGGACCGGATCTATCTTCTTTACCTGGACCGGCTTTCTCAGTCTGTCCAGCGCAAATCCTACTATATAGCCTGTTATTACGGCTATGACCGCCTTTGTTGCAAGTATCTTCACTATCGTTCCCGCGCTTATCGCATCATTTGACAACATGATCGGCAGCATCTCGTCCGAGGTTGACATGAACACGGCTATGAGCACGCCCGCCCCTATCACACCTCCGCTGTACAGATTGGATGCCATAAGCGAAAATCCACACTGTGGCACTATTCCCAGCACACCACCGATCAACGGACCAAGCTTCTCAGCCTTTCCAAGCATATGTGCCTGTCTGCCCGCAGTTTTCCTCTCAAGCCATTCCATGATCACATAGGTGATGAGCAGGAACGGGATGAGCTTCACCGTGTCAAGCAGCGCATCTTTAAATGAATCTATAAGCAGTTCCTTCATACTATAAAACACTCCTTCTCAGATCAGCACTCGTAGATATTGTACCCACAATTGTCCTGACTGAATCCAAAATACTCCTCGTTGGTCATATCCATGAAATAGCTGCATATCACCCTGCATATTCCGTTATGGCAGACAAACAATACCGACGAATCCGGATAGGTCTCGCGGGTTTCAATTATCAGATCGTACGTTCTCCTGGCAATATCCATCATGGATTCTCCACCAGGATATCTGTATGCGAACATTCTTTTATTGTTCAGGAAATCCCCGTCGTCCCTCTGGGCGCCCTCATACACACCGTAATCCTGTTCTATAAGTCTTTCATCCGTAAGTACCGGCAAATGTTTTCTCTCCGCCACCACTCGGGCTGTCTCCTGTGCCCTGGAGAGCGGCGAGGCTATTATCACGTCAATAGAGCAGCTATCCAATCTCTCTGCAAGGAGCTGCGCCTGCTGAAGTCCTTTATCTGTAAGAGGGGAATCTGTCCTGCCACAGACCTTATTAAGTCTGTTCCATTCCGTCTCTCCGTGTCTTGCAACATATAACTTCATATGGTTTCTCCTTCCAGTCACATTGGATATCTGCTCTTTTTCCCAACTGTGTATTAACTACAAAAATCTCATATCTTTATAATATTAAGCATTTTTGCAAATTAATCAACTGTTTTTGGCTATTAAAGCGTCTGGAATTATCTTCTATATACTCATGCTGTCTGAGCTCAAACTATTGTCTTTGTTCTGTAAACTGCCATTTGTGCTGTCGTTCTGCCCATTATCTGAATCACCATCCGGTCTCTGCATATTGCCATCATCTGAATTGCCACCTGGTCTCTGCATATTTCCTTCATCTGAATTGCCACCTGGTCTCTGCATATTTACATCATCTGAGTTACCGCCCGGTCCCTGCATTCCGCCTGAGCCCTCGCTGTATGTAATATCATCCAGTGTAAATGAACTGCTCTGGTCACCGACAGTCAAAGTGTAGGTATCCCCCTGTTTCATGTCTGATGTGCTGATGACAACCGAGTTAAATTTCTTATCCACCTTATAGCTGAGCACCTCCTTGCCATCTGAATCAGTAAGTGTGATCGTTTCGCCGGCATCAACCCACTCATCAAAGTTAACAAGAGCCGAGCACTGTGTGGACTCATCGCCAAATCCCTGAGCCATACCGGAACCACCCACAGCTACGACCTCTCCGCCTGTTATCGCCGCACAGATTCCGTAGTCCATCGCACTATTTCCATTGTCAGAAGGACCAAGTACACACACGCTGCCTCCTGTAATTCCAATGCAGCCGTTGGAGTCTAGTCCATCACCATCAGCATTTATGTTTATCGTTCCTCCTGTTATAAGAATATATGCATCACTGTCGGCATCCATGTCCACTCCACCCTTGCCCGGGCCGCCTCCGAAGCCACCCTTGTTGTCGTCCGAACCGCTAGAGCTTCCTCCGGCTGCATTGAAGCCGTCATCACTGGATATCACATCTATATTACCGCCAGTCACAAGGATCTTATACCCCTCTACCCCCTCATAACTCTTAGATACATCTATATCTCCACCGGTTATTATCAGAAGTCCCTCCGCATGTATCGCGTCATCCCCAACCGATATGTTGATGTCTCCGCCTTCTATATATACATATCCATCCTGCTGGTCGTCATTTCCGGCATGTATGCCGTCCTCATCGCAGCTCAGGCTAAATGTTCCATCTGCTATCCTTACGCTATCCTTGCCGTTCAGACAATGATCCTGACTGTCTATGGTATAGGTGCCACCTGTAACCACCAGGTCATCCTTGGACACGATTCCATGTCCCGTAGTGTCTTTGACCGTCAGGCTTCCGATGCCGTTAAGTGTAAGGTCGCATTTGGCAAATATCACGGCATCCACATTGTTGTCATCCGTCTGAACGTAGTCCCCGGACACCGTAAGACTGTTCTCTGCCCCTTCCGCCAACGTCACAAATACCTTGCCAGCGTTCTTCGCATATATTGCCGCATAGTCCGCAGCCGTGATCGATACTCCGTCAAGTACAAGCTGAACCTTATCATCATCGCCCGCATCCACCACGATGGTGCCATCTGTGAGTGTCCCTGACAGAACGTATACACCTGCCGCTTTGATCGTCACCACCCCATCCTCAATCTGAACATTTGAACTATTACATGCGGCTGTCTTTCCCGATAATGTTATCTTTACAGCCTCGCTCTCATCATAGCTTCCCGACAGATCCCGCTTCGTGAACATATCTGTTATATCTATAGCCGCATCGCTCATGGCTTCATCTATAGCCGCCTGCATTTCCTCCACAGTCATCTCTGTCTTTACACTGGTATTCTCTGCATCCGCACTGCCTTTTGGGCTTTCTTTATCAGCGTCCGTCTCTGTGCTCACATCACTCGTCACCTCAGTATCTGAAGTCGAGCTTGTGCTCTGGCTGGTCGAACATCCGGCAAGCATTGCCATGCAAATGGCCTCTGTCAACCCTATAGCCAGACATTTGCGGATTCCCGCTCTATGTCTCATATATTTATTCTGCCTCATACGATCATCTCCTTACTATGTATCTGCCTTATCAACTGACTTCTACAATGTCATGTCCCCCGAATCCACCTGTGCCAGCATGATCTCAAGGTTGCCATTTCTCACCCTGAGTCTGTCTATCATATTCTTCTGATTTGTGTCCTTCTTAAGCTTCACCACATATGTAAGCTTGAACAGGCTTCCCATGTTGGTCGTCTTCACATTTGTCAGTCTGTAACTGTCTGTACAGTCGGCAAGTATCTCATCAAATGCCTCTGTATAGTCGAGATTTTCAGGCACGGTAATCTTCAGGGCTCTCTCTTCATCCCTTCCGCCGCCAAATCCAGTAAGGCTGCAAATGAACATCGCTCCGCCAAGTATGACGGCAAATAATACTGCATATCCTATAAATCCCATTCCGGTCACAAGTCCAGCTCCCATCGCAAGGAATATGGCGCATATCTCCTTTGCCGAACCTGGAACCGATCTGAACCTTACAAGGCTGAATGCACCTGCCACAGCAACGCCCGTGCCAACATTGCCATTTACCATCATGATCACCACGCACACAACCGCAGGTATAAGTGCCAATGTCACCAGAAAACTCTGGGTGTATTTACTTCTGAATGCGTAAACCAACGCAAGGAATACTCCTATTACAAGGGATACCGCTATGCAGATCAGAAACTCCTGCACTGATATCGTTGTCGCTGTTCCAAATATACTGTCAAATAATCCTGTCATCTTCTATCTCCTCCTGTCTATGTTTGCCACTTTATCATTTACATAATTCGTCTTTTTTTAGTTTCTGGCTTTAAATGTATATGATCCACTTATGTCAGCCTACCATCTGTTTATACGCCTCTCCATACTTTGAAAATGACGTCTTGTATGCTCCATACTTTGTGAGCAGATGTGACAGCCACAGCGGGAACCCGCCTGCCATCTTGATCTCCATCAACACCTTATATTCTGGTATGACCTTGTGCCCATATGGCTCTTTCTGCAGTGTAAGATCATCGTTCTGCCAGAGTATATTGTAGTCAAATGTAATCCTTAGTTCCGGATTGTCTATGCCTTTGTAGTAATCTCTCTCATACGAGAGAACCACTGCAGGCTCCAGATCTTTGTATACCTGCATGAAATAATCGATTTCTCTGCCTATCTGGCAATCCTCGTGCAGCGGCTGGCCGCCCACCAGATAATCCATAGCCTCCTGCTCCGGCACCTCCAGCCTTCTCTTGTACACAACAGATTTGTATTTCTTCTTGAGCTCGATAAAAACCTCTGAATCGTCATCCGGGACTCCATAGCTTCTGAGCCTGAGCTTCTCTTTGTAAACCGGCTTTTCTATGGAGTCTCTGATGAGCCTGTGGGAAGGAGTGTCGAAATATATGTTAATGATCTGGCTATGCGCAAACCTGTCCGGCTGCATATACCTTATCATTTCGCTCATTATCTGCTCGTACTGTTCTCTGTCAAGCATGTACTTAAGTTCATATCTTTTAAACGTGTTGTCTGCCATAAGCATCATCCTTTCTTTACCTTATCTCCTCTTGATGATGCTATAATAGCCTGTAAAACTTAAACGAACTTTAAATATAAAAAATTGTCTTCGGCGACTCCTGTTGGTGTGTATTCTCTACGTTATATATCCAATCGGTAGTGCCGGCGACCGAACTTTGACACTTCTGTGCCGCCGCAGAGAGCTAGGCGCCCTTATCGTGCTTGGCGCGGCGTGCACGATGGAAACAAAGTCAAAGTGAGGGTAGACAAACGTGATTGGATATACAACATAGAGATTACACCAACAAGAGTCACCGAAGACAACCGCAACGCAAAAACGCCCATCTGCGGATCACTCCACAGATGGACGTCTATAGTCTTATATTATAATCTTATGTCTAGTTGATTTGAAGATGTGGCTCTCGTCAAATGCTTATGATTAGCAAACACCCTGAGCAAGCATAGCGTCAACAACCTTCTCGAAGCCGGCGATGTTAGCACCTGCAACATAGTCTGCGTTTCCGCCAACTGTCATGTCGTATCTCTTTGCTGCATCTGAGATGTTAGCGTAGATTGTCTCCATGATTCCCTTAAGCTTTCCATCAACTTCTTCGAATGTCCATGAAAGTCTCTCTGAGTTCTGGCTCATCTCAAGAGCTGATGTTGCAACACCACCTGCATTAGAAGCCTTACCACAGATGAACCATACACCATTATCCTGGAAGTACTTAGTTGCATCAAGAGTTGTAGGCATGTTAGCACCCTCACAAACAGCCTTAACGCCGTTAGCTACTAACTGCTTAGCATCCTCGATGTCAAGCTCGTTCTGTGTAGCGCATGGAAGAGCGATATCACACTTAACTGACCATACACCGTGCTCGCCGTTCTTCTTCTCATGGTACTCTGCTGACTTTCTAGCTGCAGCATACTCTGTAAGTCTTGCTCTCTTAACTTCCTTAACTTCCTGAAGAAGTGCTACATCAATTCCTTCTGGATCATAAATCCAGCCTGTTGAATCTGAGCATGTAACAACCTTAACACCTAACTGCTGTGCCTTCTGGATAGCGTAGATAGCAACATTACCTGAACCAGATACAGCTGCTGTCTTGCCCTCAAGTGACATTCCATTATCTTTCCATAAAGCATTAGTAAGGTATAATAAACCATAACCTGTAGCTTCTGTTCTTGCAAGTGAT
>OLHG01002325.1_pt1 | contig 10286 bp, 14 predicted proteins | sample 1605971 | NCBI WGS metagenome assembly OLHG01 (sample SAMN03283289) | human gut metagenome | biome: human-associated habitat; material: feces | host: Homo sapiens | place: Peru | collected 2012 | reverse complement strand
CCGCCATACCCAGTGGCTTTTGCAGGAACATGGCAAAATCGCCGAGCCCCGGGATGCGGCCCTTATACAGCCCGAACACAGCGTCTTCACCGACAGCCGGATCTTCCGTATTGTTGGCGTCGCCCTTTGTCACAAAGCTACGCTTTCCGTCCGCGGCGGTCTGCACCTCAACAATGCGGTGCGTAACTGCAATATTGCCGTCCATATAAGAAATAATGTCGCCGGCTTTCAGCTTGTCCGTTTCTGCCTTAACCGTAAAAATCAGGTCACCCACTTCGATGTGATCCCCGGCATTGCCGCTCATGGAGCCCGACTGCACAACCATCGGCGTGACGCCGAATACTGACGGCGGAACCTTCGGATTTACAACGCCTTTTATAATTATTGTCAGGTTACAGGCAAGAATTATTGCGAAAATGCAGCACAATACCGCCCCAACAATGAACAGAATTCTTTTTGATATTTTGTTTTTTGCCATACGACAGTCCTCCAAAAGAGTTTTTATTTATTGCTGTTAGATTTTATAGCTTCTGAAAATTTCCTTTTCGCTTCGATATGGTTGCAAAAAGCGGTTGCCTCACCAAACAAATACTCGTACAGCTTTTCCAATTTCTCCGGCTGATACTTTGTATAATCAAACCCACACAAATGTAACTCCAATTTAAGTGAGGTCTCCGGACTCCTCATGTCAAAACAAGTATCCGAAATATAACTGCAGCCCAATCCCTGCCGGACATCGTCAAATGCGATTATACCATTGTCCCTCTTTCTCTTTACCAACGTCCTTTTTCGAGCGATCTGCATAATTTCCGGCAACATGTACACCAACCCTATCTTAACATTATGATTATACAATAGCAGTCACCTATTGTCTGTGATGGGAATACATATCATATGTGTCGCAGGCACCGTTCAGGGCGGTTACGCAAAAAAGACTGCCCGCAATCTTAAAAAGAGCGGTCAGTCAATTATACGGATTTTTTCCGATTAGACACTTAACTTGCACTCTTGTTTTTCGACAGGTTTGCCAAATATGAAGATGCACATATATGTAAATAATATTGTACCCCGGCGTTTTTTGCGGTATTTTTCCAAACTCTTTATGTGAATTCGGGAGTCGGTTTTCCGGGTCTGAGTCATGTTTTTTCTTTTTCTATGTGCCTGCGGCACTGTACAACGGTGCAAAAGCATGATATAATAATTATATAGTGAGAAGTGAGAGGATTGCGCCCGATGAACATAACAACAAAACATCTTCACACGCTGCCGTTTTGGGATCATTTGAACTATGCTGAAAAAGATCTGCTTCAAAATAACGCCTATATTCGTTCCTTTGACAGAGATTCATACATTCTTCATTCCATGGCAGGCGAAGATATCGGGCTTATGATGCTGGTCGAGGGCAGAATCCGGGCGTATTTAATGTCGCCGGACGGCAGAGAGATCACCCTGTTTTCTCTTCCCGATCAAAGTATTTGTATATTCTCTGCCTTGAGTCTGTTCAACCAAATATCCTTTCAGGTGTTTCTCACATCAGACTGCCGCAGTAGGGTTCTCGTTGTCAATATGTCGATTATGGAACAGCTGATGCGAAACAACCTGTATTTTCGCTGCTTTGCCTATGAGTTGATCGCCGAACGGTTTAATATGGTTATGGACTCAATGCAGTGGATTCTGTTTCACGGTCTGGAACAGCGTCTTTCCGTTTTTCTTGTGGCCGAATACGACAGGTACGGAAAAACGCATATACACCTCACTCACGACTATATTGCACGGTACATCGGAACGAGCCGCGAGCGAGTAACAAAAACTCTGAAAAAGCTAAATGACAAAAAACTGATTCACAAATCAAAGGGTTGTATTGAGATTACAAACATTGACGGCTTGCGTGCCCTGGCCTTGGCACCTGACTTTTCAAGCAACCTACCTTGAGCACCAGGCGCTCGATTTATAATAATGCCGTCGTGTTATCCGCTTTTTGAAGCTGTCCACACTGTATCCCGTACAGTGTGGACAGCTTTTTTCGTTTTCATCATAGATGTAGTTCCTCATTACTTTATCGTCTCGCTGTTGTTGATGACCGACGCGGAATAAAGGAACAGCGCATCGTCTGTTTTCGTAAAGTCGATCAGCTTTCCGAGAGAGGAAGGCGAGATATAGCGGATATCGACAAGCGTTATTTCGGAATAGCCCGCAGCAATAAGCGGTGCTATACTGCTGCCGAACGAATCCCGGAAAACGATGAGCCGGCGTTTTTTCGTGGTATTCGGATTTGTGATCCTGATAATCGAGCGCGCGCCGCCGAGGAACATTTCATAAGGATCTCTGCCTGCGGCAGCGCTGAGGTCATAAACAGGAATGTCAGACGATGTTTCGACGTTATACACTTTAAGATCTCGTATCACCGCATTATCGAGATAGAAAATGCGCTCCGGCGCGTGCGGTAGGGCTGCCTGACCGTAATAGACACCGTAAAAAGAAACGCCCGCGTCATGCTTTTCACACTGTCCTATCCGCTCCGCGCCCATTTTATCCGCAATTTCGTCGGCAACCTTCAGAATTCTTTCCTGACGCCAGTGTGAATCGGTGTAATAGAAATCATCCGCCGAAAGAAATCCGGAAATATCAACATACCTTGCTTCCGGAAATCCGTTTCCGAGGCGTTCGACAAGAGCCTTGTAATCCTTGTCGGGATAGCCGTTCGGCGATGCGATAAAGACATTTTTATCGGGTATCACCGACAGATATGTCTTTATTCCGTTATTCCGCAGATAAGTGTCATGCACATACCGAAAACGCTGTGCGGCACGATTGACCGAGTCGAAATCCGTCGGAAAATCAAGCTTTGAGAGGTGCTCTCCGACGGAATAAAGTCCGTTGTTATCCTTTTGCATAAACACCTTTGCATTTGCGGCTGCTTTGAGTGTTCGAAAGCTGCCCCGCAGCGGAAACTGGTCGAGCATATATTTTTCAAAGCCGCTCATAAAGCTGCCGTTCGCAACCGACGAAAGAGACAGCGCGGGGCATTTCGCCAAATGCCGTCTTTCGACTGTCGATTCATCGGCATCGGGCAAAATCCAAAACAAAGCAGCAAAAACCGCAATAAATCCGAGTGACAAAACCAATGTAAGTATTTGTTGGGTTTTCTTCATAATACTCCTCCGGGGAAAAGTTTAAAGTCGCAAGTCAGAACCGGAAATAAACGAACGGATTGAACGAACCGTCGATCAGATATGCCGTGCATACGGCAAGTGACGCGACCGTCGCTATCGGCGTTAAAACGGCAAGAACCCGGCTTCCGCCCGCCGTTCCTCCGATTTTCTCATAAATCCTTTTAGGCAAAGGGGTTGCGCCGAGCGCAGCAATAATAAGCAGTACGAGATTACTTTTCAGATAATAAAACGATACCGTGTTCACGGCGGGGATTCCCGCAAGCCCGAACAGGGACTTAAAGCTCATAAACGCGTCGGCAATACTTGTAGAATCGAACAGCACGAAACCGAGCACGACAAACAGCATAGTGTAGATGTGCATCGGAACGGCAAACCGTGCTTTCGGCCGGAGAATGTATTTTTCGATAAGCAAAAGCACCGCATAAAGAAGTCCCCAGAGAATGAAATTCCACGATGCCCCGTGCCAGAAGCCGGTGGCTGTCCATACGACAAGGATGTTGAAAACATGACGCATCGGCTTTACGCGGTTTCCGCCGAGGGGGATATAAAGGTAGTCGCGGAACCATCCGCCGAGGGAGATGTGCCAGCGGCGCCAGAACTCCGTAATGCTTGCGGAAACATACGGATAGTTGAAGTTTTCGGAAAAACGGAATCCGAAAATGCGCCCCAGTCCTATCGCCATGTCGGAATATCCGGAAAAGTCAAAATAGATGTGCAGCATATATGCTGCGGCGTACAGCCAATAAAACAGCACGGTTTTCTCGCCGTACGCCTTGAATTCGGACACAAGAAGCGCCGCCGAATTTGCAAGAAGTATCTTCTTTGCAAGTCCGACGGAAAAGCGCGTGATTCCCTCCGACGCGTCGGCAAGCGTTGTTTTCCTGTTTTTCAGGCTTCCGGCAATGTCGGAATAGCGGACAATGGGACCGGCTATCAGCTGCGGGAACATCGCCACATACATGGCAAGATCAACAAAATTGCGCTGTGCCGGCACGTCGCCGCGATAAACATCTATGACATAGCTCAGGATCTGGAATGTATAAAAGCTGATGCCTACCGGCAGAGCCACCCTGAGAAGCGGGATGGAAATACCGGTCACCGCATTGAAGTTTCCGATAAAAAAGTCCGCATATTTGCAGTATGCAAGCAGACCGAGACTGGCGACCGCCGAAACGGCAAGCACCAGCTTGGCAATTCTCGTCCCGCGAAAGCGCTCAACCAAAAGCGCGGCAATATATGACTGCGTTACCGCCGCAAGCATAAAAACGAGATATTTCGGCTCTCCCCAACCGTAGAAGAACAGACTTGCCAAAAGAAGCACAAGATTCTTCATACGGTCGGGAACAACGAAATACACGAGCAAAACACACGGCAGAAAGCAGTACAGAAACGTTATACTTGAAAACAGCATAGCTTTGTCTTATGCGATGGGCACATCGAAAAGCTGTTTTGCCGAACTGTATTCAGCGGACAGCTTTGCTGTAAAGGTGTCTGTCAGTTCCCTGGCGCCGAACACGGAAACGATATAATCGCCGACGGTCAGAATAACGAGCTTTTCGGGGAATCCGCACAGCCACTGGCGCGCAAGAATGTTCTCTTTTATTTTACCTGCAAGCGCTTCGACGTTTCCGGAGTCTTTAACATGGTATACGCCGCAGGAAAAGTTGTTCTGATTCAGCATATGCATAAGCGATGCGGCATCGTCAATCTCGGAAGCGTTTGCCTTCGGGAAGCCGAGTTCAAAGTCAAGGGCTTCTGCATCGGAAACATCGAATTTGCCGGGCTTATCTTCCTTCATATGCTTTTCGGAACCGCCTGTTGCGGGAAATTTTTCGTCGGTTGAATACTTGCTCCAGACCTTTTCAAGAATTTCCAAAGCGCTTTTGGCCTGCCCCTTGGAGGCATCGGAAGGCGTGGTCGTCCCGTTTTCGCCGTTCTGCTTTGCGCAGGCTGCAAATGAGAGCAGCAAGACGGCAGCAAGTGCAATTGCAATGATCTTCTTCATCATATAATTTCCTTTCGCATTAGGTTTTGTTGTCGTAACAGTACCTGTAAACCGACTGACGGCAATAATTATATTGTTTTTCTCAGAGGAAGGCTGATCTCAAACACCGCGCCGCCGTCGTTTGACGCGGATATTGTGCCTTTGTGCAATGACACAATTTCTTTTGAGAGCGAAAGTCCGATCCCGGCACCTCCCTTACGGGTGCTGAAAAAGCGGTCGAAAATGTGCGGCAAAAGCTCCGGCGGAATACCTTCCCCATCGTCACGGATACGTACAACAGCTTTTCCTCTGTCTGCCTTACATTCAATTTGTATTTTCTCTTTTGCATACCGCAGTGCGTTGGTGATGATATTGATAAACGCACGGCGGAGCTGAACTTCATCGCAGCTCACCAAAACAGGTTTTTCGTCAAAGCATGGGGTGATGCACAGTTTTCTCTGCTCCGCCAGTTGTTCCGTACTGCGGAGGCAGTCATATAAAACCTCACGGACATCCATCGAATGGAACTCCGCATTGGCTTGTCCCGACTCCAATCGGGAGAGTGCAAGCAGCTCTTCTACCAAATCGGACATCTGTTCCGTCTCTTCCAGAATCACCCCGGATGCTTCTACAGGATCCAAAACCCCGGTGTGGATGCCCTCCGCACAGCCCTGAACAGCCATCATCGGCGTTTTCAGCTCGTGCGACACATTCTGGAAAAACCATTTCTGGGATTCGTGCGCCTTTTCAACATAGCCGCCGAGTTTCCAGCCAAAGAGACAGACCAGCACGCTGAGCACTGCCAGCATTGCGAAAAAAACAGCATTCAGATAAGCCGAATATTGCATAACTGCTCCGACATCCACATACAGAATGTATGAATATGCGTCCTCATATTCATCGGCATCTACCTGTGATATTCGGAAAACAAATCGGCTGCCTCCGGTTTTCAGTGTATGAAATTCATCATCGGCAGGCTTTTCCTCCCGACAGTATTCCCTTAACTGATATTCCGCTTTTGAAAGGTATTCGAACTCTGTAATATCCTCTTCAACTTCAAGATAACGAACGCCGGATGCAAGAAAATGCTCCTCCGCACCTTCCGTTGTTTCGGCAAGCGGGATAGGGTCCTTACGCTCATCCTCCAAAAGTATCGCCTTCTGTGCCTCTGACGTCAGATATTCCGGAATAAAGATATTAACGGTGGCAAGCAGCACCGCAAAAACAAACAGCATCGTACCGAGAACGGATAAGGTGATTTTTCTTTTTATATGCTTCATTTCCCGCCTCCGTCCGATCGCAGGCGGTAGCCGTAGCCCCAGACCGTCTCGATCTGCACCCTGCTGTCTGCCGAGGAGAGCTTGCTGCGTATGCGGCGCAGTGTTTCATCGGTCACTCTGGTTTCCACCTCGTCATTGTATCCCCAGATGTGGGTGAGCAGCTCATCGCGCGAAAAGGCCTTGCCCTCGCCACGCATCAGAAAGAGGAGCATCTTCAGCTCATTCGGAGAAAGCGCAAGAGGTTTTTCTCTGCAGAAAAGCTGCTTCTCATCACCCGAAAAGCGCAGATCTCCGACGGCAATATCCCTGTCCGTCGGATCTCCGCCCCGCTCCATCTCCACGCGGCGAAGAAGAGCTTTAACACGCATCAGGAGAACCGTCGGGCGAAACGGCTTGGTCAGATAGTCGTCACCGCCTTGCAGAATACCGTTGACGTAGTCGTATTCGGTATCCTTTGCCGTCAAAAGAATGATGGGAACGCTATCCTTTTCACGGATGAGACGGCAGCAGGTAAGTCCGTCGGTCCCGGGCATCATAATATCCAAAATAACAAGATCGGAGCGTCTTTTAAAAAACGCGCCTAAAAGTGCGTCGCCTGTTTCAAACGCGCACACCTCATATCCGTCATTTTCAAGAAAGCTCCGAAGAGTTTCTCTTATATTTTTTTCATCCTCTGCAATATAGATTAGCTGTTTCATGATGCCTCCGAAAACCGATACAGAGCCGTGCCGTCCGGACACGGCTCTGTGCGGGTGGTTTATTTGATTTTTCTGCAGACCGCAAGGTCGTTCCCGTTCAGTTAAAAGGTCATATCCGGCTCGTTTGCCGCAATCGTTTCATCATACTCGGCGTCGACACGATCCCAAAGCTCCGCATTACGGTCAAGAACCGCGTCGAGCTTTTCGTAGAGAGCGTCGATTTCACCGTAAAGCTGATCGGCGTTCTCATCCGTCATGCGATAGTAAAGCTCGTCAATCTGCGCTTCCGACGATTCGATCTCGGCAAGGTCTGCAAGCAGAGCCTCTTTTTCCTTTTCGGTCAGTGAGCTCATGCCCCTGATGAATTCCTCGTAGGATCCCTCAGCCGGGCAGGAGTCATCGAAATCCGCTTCATTCAGTTCAAAGGTCATGTCCGGCTCGTTTGCCGCGATCTTTTCATCATACTCATCGTTGACGCGTTCCCAAAGCGCTGAGTTTCTTTCGAGAACAGCCGTGAGTTTTTCATCAAGGGTGCCGATTTCTGCGTAGAGTCGCTCTGCGTTTTCGTCGGTCATGCGGGAGTAGATTTCGTTGATCTGATTCTCATACTTTTCGATCTCGGCAAGGTCTGTAAGCAGAGCCGATTTCTCCTGTCCGCTCAGAAAACTCAGATTTTTAACAAAGCCTTCAAGCGGCTGTCCGACACATTCGCCGGAGGCCTCTGCCGCGGCAATGCATGGATCATTCACAGGTTCTCCCGACTTCTTCACATTTGCCGAAGCAGCAGTTGCAGATACGGTAACAATGCTCAGCGCAAGTACGAGAGTGAGAACTGCTGTAAATACGTTTTTTTTGCTTTTCATAGTAAGTGCTCCTTTGTTTTTTATTTGCGGTTTTCCTTCCCGCAACATAAGTATAGCAAAACAAAGCAGCCCATTCACCGCAAAAACGCTTGAAAATTGTCACAAAACCGTAAGAATCGAAAGTCGCGTATAAGCATCATTTTCAACTCGCAGCAACAACCTCAGAGAAGTTCCTTCAGCGTCTCCTCAAGCTCGTCTTTTTCGCGGTACCCGACGGTCTTTTTTAGAATTTCTCCGTTTTTAAAGAAAATCAGCGTTGGAATGCTTGCAATACCGAAACGGGCGGAAAGCTCCGGCTCATCGTCCACATTGACCTTACAAAAGCGTGCCCTGTCGCTGTATTCCGCGGCAAGTTCATCGAGAACGGGAGAAAGCATTTTGCAAGGTCCGCACCACGTCGCCCAAAAATCAAGAACAACGGGAATTTCAGAGAAAATAACCTCTTTTTCAAAATTGCTTTTTGTAATATTCAGCATCTGTTTTTACCTCCGTCAGTGATTTTTAAAGTTTTTCAGGTGCTTTTTTATTCATAGCACCGAGTGTGCTGTATGTACATTTTTCATTATTGCCGTCATCAGCAGCAGACGGCAATCCCGGTAACGCAGGAGAACCGGTAAATTTCAATTCCGGTTTCATACAAGCCTCATCCTTTGTTGGATTTATAGTATAGCATGCAATGACAGTACCGCTTTGAAAGCTCGTCGTAAATCACTGCAGCGCCGATAATGAGCGACGAAAAAGCAACGGCAAGCAACACATATTTCATCTGCCTGTTTTGCAGAAGCCTTCGAAAAAATCCCGGTAATCTGAATTTTGTCGGGTCAAATTTCATTTTAGTTTCCTCCTATGAAAAGATTGATACCAAGGCATCCATCAGACCGCACGCCATCAGAATGCCGATGAGGATCAGAAAACTGCCGCAAGCCATCGCTTTCGGCATCAGAAAGAGCTCAGCAAAAAAAATGTTCCTTCTTTACATTCGGATTTCAGAATTTTTTCAGTATTGTCAATATATACTGTCCTGTTCCCTCAAAAGCTCTCTCAGTTCAAAGATGTGTTTTTTGTGGTGACAGTTCTTCTCCCAGGCAAGTGTCTTTTCGTTTTCCATTTCTCCGAGAATCTGATTTGCCATGGCTTCACAATATCCGCTGTCCTGCGTCTGCCAAAGAGCTTCCGTCAGGAGCAAAAGTTTCTGCTTAAGCGGCATATTCTCTTCAATAAGATACGATAGCTTTTCTTCAAGTTCCCTGATGCGGTTGATTTTTTCGTTCGTCACGGTTTTTCCTCCTTTTGGTCGTTGCCGGTTGTGTTTGTTTCCCGATTACGAATTTTCCTTTTATAAAAAACGAAAGCAGAGAAACTCGCGAACCTAAAGACGTGCAAATGCACATTGGTCGGCATTATTAAATGAGCACATGCCGATTTCTCGAAAGGTCGTTCTCTCTGCTTTCGTTCTATATTTAATTTTATCTGTTTTCCCGGACGTGTCAAGTATCCGACAGCAATACAAGTTCGGCGGAACGCCATCAAGATGGCTGAGAGATAGGGTTCCGAAAAGCATTTGTTTTCCTAAATTCAAGGCGTCAAAAACCTGACCATCCCGCAAAACGAGATTGCCGCAAACGCCATATATCCCACTGGAAGCAATTTTCGGTGGGTATTTAGTTTTTCTATGGTTGTTTTTCATTTCAACATACCTCTTTTTTTACCAGCTCTTATATACAGCAACAGAAAAAAACAAAATCAATTTTCATTCTAACCCTATACTTTCTCTTGCACAAAATCGCAGATGTCACCGATGTTGCAACCGAAATGCTCACAAATTCTCTTAAGAACAGCCATTGATACTTCTTCGTCACGGCGAAGTTTTGTCATTGTATTCGGAGAGATCTCCGCAGCCCTGCGCAAATCTGCTTTGCTCATTTTTTTATCGATCAGCAGCTTCCATAGTCTGTTGTAACTGATTGACAGCTTGATCATTATATCCGCCTCAAATATATGTTTTTGTTAGCTTGCCTGTATTGATGAATACAGTATACCATATTCTTTCCCTTTTCGCAATACACTTTCGCCGATTTTTGCAAATGTTTCGCCAATTTAATATTGAGTTTCGCAATCTTTTGCGAAATATGATTTGCAAAAACTACAGTATATGCCCTTCCCGGTTAAGCGCGCCGCTTTTGCCAACAAAGGTCTTTTGAAAACGCCAACACAAAAGCAATTATCGAGGAGAAAGACTAATGTTTATAGGTTCACTGTCAACAACTTCGACATCCATTTTTCCTTAT
>OLHG01002318.1_pt1 | contig 10308 bp, 9 predicted proteins | sample 1605971 | NCBI WGS metagenome assembly OLHG01 (sample SAMN03283289) | human gut metagenome | biome: human-associated habitat; material: feces | host: Homo sapiens | place: Peru | collected 2012 | reverse complement strand
ATACAACATTAAAAAATCTTCCCCTCACTCCCGAAAGCATAAAAACCGCATTGACTGAAATTTGCAGTATTTCCTGCGACGATGATGTTGTGTTTGAACTCGGCAGCATTTCACCCATCAGGGAAGACGATATATACGGCGGTTATCGCGTTATGATAAAAGCGAAATACGAAACAATTCTTACCCCGCTTTCAATAGATGTTTCCACAGGGGACGCGATTACTCCAAATCCTGTGGAATATACTTTTACCGAAATTTTTGACGACGAAAAATCTTACCGTCTATGGGCATATAACATTGAAACCGTTATGGCTGAAAAGGTTGAAACCATACTTCGGCGCAGCGTATTTAATACCCGTCCCAGAGATTTTTACGACGCTTATATTCTCTCAACCACACAAAGGTTTGATAAAGCTCTATTTGCCGAAGCTCTGAAAGCCACAGCCGCCCACAGAGGAACAACGGAGCAGATTGCAAATATTCCGGTAATCATGAAAAACATTGAAGAAAGCGCCGAGCTCCGCGCCATGTGGGAGAAGTACCGCAAACAATTTGCCTATGCGGAAAATATAGAATACAGCGCAATTTTAACGGAGCTGAAAAAATTGGTTTGCTGATTTAAAATCACAAGTTTAAATACATACAAAACGGCTGACGTGCTTTTTTAGTCCGTCAACCGTTTTTCGTTTAATCCTCGTATGCACCGGAGTATAAAATCGGGTTAGTGACCGTTTCAAAATACGGACCTAACGCATACGCCGTCATAGCCTTTAAAAAAGCGTCCACCGTTCCGAGCATTGAAAGCATTTTCCTTTCTTCAAGGGATATAACCACCTTATCCGTAAATCTTGTGCTCCCCTCTTTTATTATAACGCCTTTCAGCTTTGTAATAAGCGGCACCGCCCAACCGTTTGCTACCGTCAGCACATAAGGATAATTCCTTTGGGGATTATATGTGACCTTCAGCATTGTCACGGTTCGTTCTTCTGCATTTTCCGGATTCACATATCTGTCGTAATTCAGAATTTTTATGTTGGAATATATTTCTCTTTGCGACTTTGCCTCATCGTATTCGGCGGTTGCTTTTTCCAAAAGAGCCGCACCGCTCACATTATCCGAACCCGGCGTTCCTTTAAGACGGGAGAGTATTCCGCTTATCTTTTCTCCCGCTTCCTTGAATATTTCATTCGGGCTTTCCGAAAACTGCGAGCATAGGTCCTCAAGCTCATTTAAAGCAGCATTATCCCCTGTGCATTTTAAAGCCTTTTGCAGCCGTTCAATATTGCGTTTGCAAATTGCCAGTTCTCTTGCCGTTACGGTCTTTGCCTTTATTACGGCGTCGTTTAACTGAAAAAACTCCTCAGCCGATAGGTTATAAAACGCGTCAACAGCACTCTCGCCCGTGCCTTTGCTGTAATCCTTGGCGTTCAGCCTTATTCTCGACATAAGCGTGTGCGGCGACGCCATAGGCTCTTTTTCATATCTTGTGTCGTCCATAAATTCAAGCAAAGCCTTCTGTGTTTTATAAACGCATATCTGCTTGGTATTTGTTTTTCCCGCCATGCCTTTTCACCACGCTTTCTTATGCGGAAAAATCCAGTAAAGATAATTGCTTGTACTTTTCGCCGTTAAAATAGTTTTCGTTTAAGGTTGCGTAAGCGGTTATTTTATCGGGCAATGACAGCTCCATATACTTTTCCGCCAGATTAAACCCTATAAGCGAAAAACCATCGGCAAACAGCTTTATATGCTTTCCGTCCTGCCCTATAAATTTATGCGCTTCGTTTTCCGAAAGCTTTATTTCCGTTTTTAAAATCGGCTTCATTGCACCGGCGCCGAACGGCTCAAAGCGTTCCGCTTCGGCAAACAGTTCATCACTTAATTCGGACTGTTCCGTTTGCATATCCCAAAAGCAGGTTGGCTGCAGCTCCTCATCTGTAAGATTACTTGCAGTTTCATTGATTGCCCGGCGAAAGCTCTCAAAGTTTTCGGGCCGCAATGAAAGCCCCGCAGCCATAGCGTGTCCGCCGTAGCTTAGCAAAAGCTCTCTGCACTTCTCTATACCGTTCAGAATATGAAAAGCCTCAACCGATCTTGCGCTGCCCGTAAGCACCGTTTTGCCGTTCTTATCCGTTTTAAAGGCAAAAACTATTGCAGGTCTTCCGAATTCTTCCTTTAAATTGCCTGCAAGCAGACCCACAATTCCGCTCGGCGCTTTTTCCGTGCATAAAACAAGCACCTTATCCCCCGCGTTAACAAGTCTTTCCGCCTCTTCGCGTATCTGACCGTATGCCGCCGCCTGCATTTGTTTTCTTTCCTCGTTTATGCTTAAAACCTTTACGGCAAGCTCCGCCGCAGTCAAAGGATTTGTTTCAAGCAGCAGTATAAGGGAAAGCTCAGCGCCCTTTACGTTAAGTCTGCCCGCAGCGTTAAGGCACGGCGCTAAACGGTAGGCAATATCCTCGGCTGTTATATGCGACATATCCCCCATAAGCGCTTTTATACCGGGTCTGTCGTAATAAGGGTCACGCATACGCTTAACGGCTCTTTTTACAATCACGCGGTTTTCTCCGCTAAGCGGCGCTACATCGCCTATTGTGCCGATAGCCGCAATATCTGCGAGAGAAAGTGCGAAATCGTGTTCACCTATTTGCTCAAGCATGCAGTGCGCAACCTTCCAAGCAAGCCCCGAACCTGTCAGTTCTTTATACGGATAGGTTTCACCCTCAACGTGCAGGTCTATGAGTGCGTCCGCCTGCGGCAGCACATCTCCCGGCTCGTGATGGTCGAGTATTACAATATCCAAGCCCAATTCCTTTACATATTCCGCTTCTTCCACGGCGCGCACTCCGTTATCCACCGTAACAAAAAGCTTTGCGCCAAGTTCCGTCTGCTCTTTAATTGCTTTTTTGCTTATGCCGTAGCCTTCCTCAATTCTGTCGGGCAGTCTGACGCATACCTCGGCGCCCATTTTTTTAAGCGCCAAAAACATAACGGCTGACGCGCTTATTCCGTCGGCGTCGTAATCGCCGAATATACAAATACGGTTATGAGCAAAAATATGTTTCCAGATAATATCCGTTGCCTTATCTATATTGCGTATAAGTCTGAAATCGCATAGCTCGTCGCCGTTCAGAAAATCGTCCGCCTCGTCAAGCGTTTTTATTCCCGCTTTGCACAAAGCGACTGCCGAGAAAGCGCTGTATCCGTTTTCCCTGAAAAAATCATATTGCGAAAGCTCTGTATTCTGTTTCCAAATCATCACGGTTGCTCCTTTATTCTTTCATTCTCATTTTTTCTTTTCAAAAGCCCGCAAAGCGCCGAAAATCTTTTAGTGCCTTTGGTATTGCGTATTGCATAGCGTACGGCATCTTCGTCGCCTACTATTATCATTCTTTCCTTTGCGCGGGTAACGCCGGTATAAAACAGGTTTCTTATAAGCATCATCGAATGAAATCCGGTTATTACCATAATAACCACCGGGTACTCCCCGCCCTGCACCTTATGAACGGTTGTGGCAAAGGCGTGTTTCAGCTGTTCAAGCTCCGCGCCGGAATATTCAACCGAGACGCCCTGAAAATCCACCTGAACAACATACTTCCTTTTGGAAACCTGCGTTATCCTGCCGACATCGCCGTTATACACGCCTTTATCGTAGTTATTGGATATCTGCATTACCTTATCCCCTTTACGGAACAAAGCTTTGCCCACCTTTATCTGTTCATCGCCGTTTATTTCGGGATTGACAATTTTCTGCAGCACGGTATTAAGCTCGTCAACAGAAGCCGCCGTTTTGGATTTAAGCGGAGAAATGACCTGAAGTCTGTAAGGATTTTGCCCGCCGGCTAAATATTCCTCGCAGAATATTCGCTCCACGGCTCTGCAAAGTCTTAAACATTCCCTGTCGGACGGTTTATCCTTAACGGGATAAAAAACAAAGTCCTGTCTGTTTCTTATAAGCTCTTCAGTGCCGGCGTTTATCCTTTTGGCGTTTTCAAGAATAGTCTTTCTGCCGCCCAGACGGTAGGAATGTTCAAGTCTTACTACCGGTATACATTCCGATTCTATAATATCCGCCAGCACATTACCGGGACCGATAGAAGGTATTTGGTTTACATCGCCCACCAATATTAAAACCGTTTCATCACTTAAAGAACGCATAATATACCCTACGGTATCTATATCCAACATAGAAACCTCGTCGAGAATTATAATATCCGCGCTTAAATTCCGGCAGCAGCTTTCTCCGTCCAGTGAATCGTAGCCTATATCAAACAGCTTATGAATGGTTTTTGCCTCTCTGCCGGTCGAATGCGACATACGTTTTGAAGCCATTCCCGTAGGCGCGGCAAGGGCAATTTCGGGTTTCGGTATTCCGAGCCTTTCGGACAGCATATCCACGGCTTTAATATATGAATTAAGTATTGTAGTCTTTCCGCTGCCGGGGCTGCCTGTTATAACGGTTGTGGTATTTTTCATTGCGATTATAACTGCGTTTCTTTGCGTTTCGTCAAGCGTTATGCCTATTTCATACTGCGCTGCCGAAATACAGTCGTTCAAAACATCTTCCGATACATCCGCATAACGGGATCTATGCCCGATTCTTCTTAAAAGAATTTCAGCGGTATCCCTTTCATTTTTGTATCTGTCGGGGTGGTAATATCTTCCGCTTTCATATACAACCGCGCCGGTGGCTGCAAGGTTATGAAGCACCGTTTCGAACCTTTCCTTTGTAACTGCGCTTTCAATTGCCGCGTTTTCCTTTAAAAAAGCATTGCATTCTTCCGTTAAAAGGTCGGCGGGTAAAAATGTATGGCCCTTTGCACCTGCTTTTGTTTTAAGCACTGCGCGCACAAGGCATTTCATTCGGCATATTGCATACGGAGCTAACCCGCAGTCGTTCCCTATTCTGTCGCACATTTTAAAGGAAGCAAAGCCCTTTTCGTACAGGCAGTACGGGTTGCTTTTTACTATCTTCATTACATCGTTGCCAAGCTCTGCGGAAATTGCGTTTACCGTTTCTGCTTTAAAGCCGTACCTATGCAGAAAAGCCGCAAGGCTGCGTTTTTCTTTTTCTTCGAGAAATTCAGTTCTTATTCTCGCCGCGCGTTCGGGGCTTATACCGCCGATACCTGTAAGCGTCGCCGGATTTTCCTCTATTGTTTTTTGTGGGTCGGGAAAAATTCTCATTATTCTTCTTGCCGTCTCCGGTCCCGCGCTTTTAAGCGAAGACAAAAACCTTTGCATTAAAACAGGCGTTTCAAACTCGCAAATGACATAATCCGCCGCCTTAAACTGCCAAGGGAAATAGTTTCCGTTCCGCCGCTTTTCCCACTCGCCTGTCACTTCGACAACATAATCTTCCTTAACGCCTTTAAGCATTCCGAGAACAGTCACGCTGCCGGGGAAATCCGGGTTTCTTTTGTCAGGCTCAATGTTTCCGATATCCCGCACGTCTATTACTATGATTTTAAAACCGCTTTCCTTTTCGGCAAAAATATGGGTAACCGTGCCTTTCAGTTTCATTTTAAACCTCTCCTTCATAAATATAATTCGGTATAATAACAGAATACCTTTGTTTTTGGAGAGGTTTCAAGAAAACTGCGCAAAAAATACCGCCCGTCCCGTAATCGGGATAGGCGGTTAATCCTTATATTTCATTTTGAACAAGCTTGCCGTTTTTAATTTCATTTTCTAAGAGACCGTATAAATATTTCGTGCCTTCCAAATATAAACCGGTCGATTCATCGTAGAGCTTCCTGCAAAATTCAGAGCTGTAAAAGATGTTCATAGCCTCCGTAATTCCGATATTTTTTTCATTTGCAAACTCCGCGATTATATCCTGTGTGGCAAGCTCCATAAGCTGCTTTGCCTTAGACATTGTATTCACTTTCCTTTGTTAGGTATTTCAAAGCCCTTTCCGTATGAAAAGAATACTGATCGGTCAGCTTTTTATACTTCATTTCACGAATAAGCGTATCAATTTCTATCATTCCGTTGCTGAATTGTCTGAAAAGCAGTGCTAAATCATCATTTGCAACAGGACCTATAACAATATCGTATTTATTATCGGAATTATTGTCTTCCTCTGAATTCACGCCGTTTCTGTTGTTTATTACAAACCTTGCCCATTCCTCGGTGGGAGCGGGAAAGCATTTAATATTTATATCCAAATTGTCGGCATCAATGTCATAAATAAAAGCATTAATAATCGGACTTCCGCCGTAAATTCTCGATACACGCCGTGCCATTTTTTCAGCCTGCTCTTTAATTGTCGTGAGGTAAAAGCCTTTACCGAAATCCTTATAAGGACGGCACTTATTCAAATCTATTTTATCAATAGAGCAATTAGTACCATGATATAAAATCACTGTATCATACCTCCGTTATTACGGCATACAATGCTTAAATCGTTAACGGCATCCTGCAGGGAAAGGGTATGCTCAATATCGTAGTTTTCGGTAAGAAACTCTATACCCTTATTTGCGTAAAGATAGCGAAAAGCCTCCTGCTCGGTAAGGTTTTTGCTTAAAGCAAATTCGTTTATACAAACAACTATATAGTTAATTATTTTTCTTTCCAATACAGACACCCGCCTTTCAAATATATTATATCCTCATTTTACCGATACGTCAATTCTTTCTTTATTAAACCTACCTAAAGAAATAAAATACCGACTTAAAAAGATATATAGCCGATTAAATTACTTTTTTACGATATTGTTGCGTGCAAAAATCGTCGCATTTTCCATTATCGTTTTTTCTCTTGATTTGCCGAGCTTACTGTCGATAATCTCTTCTGCGCTGTTCTTTTTTACAATGTACGAATTCTTTTTAGGTATAGATAATACAGTCATTTTACTTACCTTCTTTTTATTTGCATACTCTTCTAAACTTCCATAATTAAATCTTTATATTTAATATTATGTAGTTAGAAATATAGGTTATATATTGACCTATAATCGGACAATTATAATCAAATTCACTGATAAAAAATGTGCAGCCATCATATCGACAGCTGCACACCTTTTGCTTTTTTATTTGTTTACAGCGTCTTTCAGAGCCTTGCCGGGTTTAAAAGCCGGAACCTTTGCGGCTTTTACGGTAATCTGCTCGCCTGTGCGCGGATTCTTTGCTGTTCTCTCGCCGCGCTCGCGGGTTTCAAACGTTCCGAAGCCTACAAACTGAATTTTATCGCCCTCAACAAGCGATTTTTCAATTTGGGCTAAAGCAGCGTTAATAATGTTTTCTGCGTCCTTCTTGCTTGCGCCGGCAGCCTCGGCAACTGCGGCTGCAAATTCTGTTTTGTTCATCTTACAAAACCTCCGTTTTATATTTCAGCATTAAAAGCTAATGACAGTATAACATATTTTTAGCTTTCTTGCAACAGCAGTTACAATAATGCCGCGATAATCGCCTCGCCATCTTCCGCTGCCTCGCCTATTTCCTCTGCCATTTCCCCTATATCCTCTGCCGCGTTATCCGGTGAAAATTCTGCGTCTGTCGGGTCTTCGGGCTCACCGGGTTCAATATCCGATTCCTGCAAATAATCGAAATCTCCCATATCCTCATAATCTCCGAGCTCCTCTCTGTCATAAGTGATGTTTTCGCCGGACAGCTCCTCGGCGCTGCTGTCAAGCATATCCTCAAACTCCTGCGGGTCGGGTATATCGTCCTCGTTTTCGGGGTATATATCAATATCGCTGTCATCCGGCACTTCCTCGTTATCGGTGATTTCAATTTCATCACTGCCGTCTTCCAACATATCTTTATTAAAGTCCGCGTCGTCTTTTTCTTCGTTTTCAGACCCGAACGGTACATCTTCCGAATCGTCATAAAAGCTGTTGTCACCGTCTTCCGTTTCCGAGTCAGTGCTCATTATATCCTCGGCAAAGGTATCTGTGGCATTATCCGCTTCTATATCCTCGGCGTCCGTAAGTTCCTCATTTTCGGAAATATCTTCCTCGTTTATTTCGGCATCTGCATCGTCCGAATCGTGATTTTCGGTTTCTTCGTATTCCCCGTCTTCTTCGGGAACGGCGTCTGAACGCTCGTTCTCTTTTTCTTCCTGACTTTGGTCGGGTATATCATAATCACCACTGTCGTCGTTATCTTCTATGTTGTCCGATTGGTCTGCCGTTATATCCTGTTCGTCTGTAATATCCGAGTATTCCCCGCTGTCATCATACTGAATTTCGGGTTCGGATTCGCCGTCTTCTTCCGTCTTACTTTCGGGTTCTTCGGAATTCTCCGGTTCTTCCTCGTCCTCCGTATCATAATCATCATCGGCATATCCGCCCTCATCAGTTTCCTTTTTCTCATAACTGTCGGTTTCGGACTCCGATTTTTCATAATTTTCCTCGGCCTCTGTTTCGTCGCCTGTCTGGTCTTTTGTTTCCTTTTCGGGTTCGTCTAAAGCTTCTTCGGGAATGTCCGTATCGGTAACCAAATCCTGTTCGGCTTCGTGTAGATTATCTATGTCCGTAATTTCTTCATTGGCATCGGTTATATCTGTATCGGGTTCTGCATTTTCCCGCTGCTCCTCGTTTTCATGCTCCGCCATATTTTCTGTTTCTTTTATATTTTCATCGTCGTTTTCGTTTAGTTCCGCATCGGCAAGCACGTCATTTTCGGGTATATCGGGCTCTTTGTCCGCATCCGTTTCTGCATCGGGGTTTATCTCGCTTTCGGTTTCCCCTTTAATTTCTTTATCTTCCTCAAATACGCTTATTAAGTCCTTAAAGGTCTTAACATTAGAAAAGTCTGACGGTTTAACGCCGAAGGAGCGCAGCAAAATATCCTCAAGAATACTTTTTCGGCAGCTGCCGATTTCAAGCATTTTACCGGATATTTCACCTTTCACCCTTGAAGATAAAGCGTTATATTCCGCCTTTGTATATATACCGTTTTTATAGTCCTCTCTTATACGCCCAAGCTCGTAAACAGAACCCTTGAAATCCGAAATCATTTCGGTAGGCGAAAGCCTTGAAAAGTCCTTCATTGCCTTCCCATCAATATTATATTTTTCGTATACGGTATTCTTTATTATATTTTCGACAGCCCCTCTGCCTATACTGTTTGATACGCCGGTTTCAAACCCCGTATCAGAATCCGTGTTTTCCTGTTCAGTATCCTGCGCTTCTTCGTATTCGTCTTTTTCCGGCGGCATTTTTTCAAATTGGTTTTCTTTTTCAGCCTCGTCATTATCAACGACCTCGTTCAATATATCCAATAAATCCGTCATAGTTAAAAACCTCCCATATGTTCTATGTATAACATACGAGAGGTTTTTGTATCTTTTCAAGAAAACTATTTTAAAAATAGAGCGACAATATAAGCATTGACCTATATTGTATTATTACATAATTATTTTTGCGAAATATACAGGATTATACCATTGAGAATCATCTTCTGAAAGTATTAATTGATTCTTTCTACGGTGTGTTTCACTACTACAATCGGAAATGACTAAACCAATATATAAGTATGAATTCAAGTTATTCTCTTTTAGGAACTCATTACTTAACATAGCAGTTATAGTATAATCTTTATCTGTTTTTGAAAATTCAGCCTTAATTAGATCATCAGTCAAGATCTGGTTTCTATTATTAAGTACATCACATACAACAACTCTGATCTCGCCGTCAATTTGCTTTGGAAAAAAGAATATACTGTTATAAGAATATTTTTCCGTTCCGCAAAGCAACAAGTGAACACCGTCACTTGCCTGAGTGTCATAGTTATCTGTTTCACTAATATAGAAATCATCATTTGACACTTTAAAAACTATCTTTAATCCCTTTTTAGTTTTTTCCGTATCTATAACACAGTTTAAATCTTGTTTATCTCTTAATAATTTATTGGTAAGCGAAATGGTTTCTCCAACTTTTTTACATATATTCTTTTTTTTGCGTGCATCCCAATTATCATCAATAAATTTACTAATCAGAGCATCAAAATCATTACTGTTGTTTATATCAATATCCATTAAATACTTATATAGTTTATCACGTTCATCTTCAACATAATCGATTTTGCGAACTGTATCTACAAAGCTTTTGGGAAATGCACTTGGAAAAATTCTAAGAATATCAAATATCATTTTTTTAAATATTATCCTAAGTTTTTGACTTTTTACATCTCTTTCTATATCTTCCCACTTTATTTCATTGAAATACTTTTCGGAAAACAATGATATTTCATAAGCACGATATAAAAATCTTCTCGCTTGAGGATATTTCTTGGTCGTCATCAGAGAATACATATTTCCACTAACCAAATATGTGTCCATATACAAATGATATATCAA